>Ga0208667_1000008_pt1 | contig 108266 bp, 112 predicted proteins | sample 11BtaG_FD_184085 | JGI IMG/M metagenome (GOLD analysis project Ga0208667, IMG submission 184085) | Marine viral communities from the Subarctic Pacific Ocean - 11B_ETSP_OMZ_AT15265_CsCl metaG (SPAdes) (version 2) | ecosystem: Environmental > Aquatic > Marine > Oceanic | place: Pacific Ocean... | reverse complement strand
ACTCATCTAAGAACTTCCAAGATCCCTTCTCATTAATATAATCTTTAAGGCTGGCTCCTATCTTAAGCGTTACTCCTGATTCAAACCATTGCTGATTAATTAACTTTGCCATATGATAATAAGAAGAAGCTATCTGACGTTTCTTTAATATAGCAACATGTTTATAGTTTAACTCTGCTAGCACCTCATATAGTGCCATATGATATTGAGCATCTCTAATATCAGCAAATCCAAATTTTTGGATCTCTTTATTAAAAATAGGTAAGAAGTTTAACCACATATAGTAGTCTCTTGCTATATACCAAACCTTATCTCCTGATTTGTATATAACACCCTTTCTGCATTTTTTCTTTTCACCTTCCCAGTAGTTAATAAAGTCTCTTGATTTAAAAGGGGCTGCGCAATAAAAACTTTGAGTATTAAACTTAGTGGCTTCTGCATTAAATTGTTTAGATACATCATCAAATGCATACTTACCAGGTTCTTTAAATAGATCTCTTATATAAGTAGCAAAGTCTTCTCTAGTATCAAAGTTTGTAGTAGTCCACTTGCCATTATCCCATGTAGGGATATCTTGATATATTTCTGTATCATTGGTCATACCCTAGTCCTATTCCACCTCTTACATTGCTTTGTTGTTCTTCCTGAAGATCTTTATAAGCACCTTTAAATGATTCTCTTATCTGCTGATATTTAGCCGCTGCATTTACTAAAGAGTTAATATTACCATCTCTACCGTGTTCAATAGGTGTAGTCTGCATGTATCTACCTAATCTATCTAACATAGCTGCAATACCTTTATAAGCTCTAGAGGTAGGCGTTTGATACATTTTCTCACAAAACTTAAGTGCAGCCCATACATCATCATCTTCTGTAGAAAATTCACCTTCTACTTCTTTCATTATAACTTCTTCTTTTTCATGTTCAGGAGTATGAAAGAAAGGGTTCATATCAGGATTAGGACAGGTCATATAAAACAAATACTGATAAATCTTTAGATGATCTTCTGGATAATTATCCATTACATCTTTAAGTGACTTTAGTGTATAACAATGTTCTGTTGGGACAACCTTGCCATTTTGTATATCAAATAGTTTTGCAATCATTTCTTCTTTAATTTTTTTCTATTATCATGTAGATAATGTATTAATGATATTACTTCATCCTTTAGGTAAGGTACTGGTATTTGAACTAAATCTTTTAATAGAGGATCTCCTTGCTCTGTATATTTAGTTATAGGATATCCATGTTCATCTTTACCTTCTTCTTCAAACTGAACGTGATGAATAAACATAGATCCAACTCTTAACTTAGGATTATGCTTTAATATAATATACATATAAATACTGAGTTGTAGAGCATAATGATTAAAATTGCAATCATCTAAGTGACTAACAGGAAATTGCATTTTTTGTGAAATACCTTCCCAATCTACATAAGATTGCATCTTAATTTCTTTGTTAGTCTTATAATCTATAATAGATACTTTACCATTAACTACTTCAACTAAGTCTGATTGACCGCAAATACCAGCAGATTTTAAATAAACCATATGTTCTGGATATACACCAGGATCTAATTTTTGTTTTGGAGCGTGTTTTATACCATTTCCTTTTAGTATAGGTGTAAATATAGGAACTGTAACTCCATCTCTTTCTATTGAAGCTAGAGAACATAAATCATCTTCTCTTTGGTTATGATAATATGTTCCTAATGACATTGCTCGTTCAGATTCTTTTTTCCAAACAGCTTGTATATCTTTTGGTTTCATACCATACCATTTAGATTTTTTTCTTTTAGATACTTTTTGTGCTACTTTTTTAGCATCAAAAGGTTCTTTAAAAAAAGATGTTAAAGTTGTTACACTTATCCAATCTATAAAATCATCTTGATTTAATGATTTATAACTATGATCTTCTTCTGTAAATACTATGCTCATAATTCTCCTAATTGATCTTCTTCTTTTTCTGTCATAAGTGCAGGCCATTCTTCTAAAGGACACTCTGCTGATAAAGCTCTTGTTTTAAAACCTAATGAGCAACCGCAATTTCCACAACAAGGTTGTGTTCCTGGCATTTCACATTTAGAACCATCTAAATCTATTTCAGGACATTCTATACAAATAGCCATTCTTTTTTTTGCAACATCTTCTACAAACTCATCTCTTATTATAGAGTTTTTAATTCCTTCGTAAATTGCTTTTCTATTTTCCCAAATTTTTTTTAAATTCATTTTTATTTTTTTTAAAATCTATTTTTCTTTGATTTTCAAAATCAATTTGATCTTTTAAAGAATGTAAAAAATCTATCTTTTCTTCTAACATTTTTTTATTATAATATGCTGAATATGTAGAAGTATCATGATTTTCTAAATATTTTTCAAATCTTGGAATAGCTTTTTTAATAGCTTTTTCTCTAGCAGTAAATATACCTAGACCCGTAATGTTTATTCTTGGATGATGTAATTCACTTAATAAAGTTCTAACATTTTTATAATAAAAGTCAATTAAACTTTCTACAAGATTTTTTGATAAATCTTTTTCTTCCGATATTTCTTGATATAATAATCTAGCTTTTTTAGGTTTCATTTAGCAAGAAAATTATAATCTAAAAATACAGGACCTAAAGTTTCAATATTTAAATTAGGATTAAGTTGAATAAGCTTTTTATTTTTAATATTTTTTACAACAATTTTATATTTAATACATTTATTAATACAGTTTCTAACTGTTTGTTGAGATTTAAATATTTTTTGCTCATCAGCAGCATCATAACAAAAATGAGAAATTTCTATAGGTCCTATAGAACTAAGCAAAGTTAAACATTCAAGATCAGAATTACTCACCGTTATTTTATTTAAATAACAGTGAGTAATTAATTGAAACTTAATAATATCTTTTGTAGACATTATTACTTTTTTCTGAACCCGTTTAACAACAGCCATTATACCTCTGTTTTAAGTTTTCTTTTTTTAGAAGATGGTTCAGGCATTTCTGATGTTAAATCATTCATCATTTCATTACTTTCAGGTTCTTCTTCAACAGGAGCCATCATTTGAGCATATGCCATTTGAATTTGAGTTCTCTTGAGTCTCATTTCATCAATTTCTGATAACATTTTTTCATACTCAAATTGAGCTTCTAAATAAGGCATTGATTCTTTGTAGAATTGAAGCATCTCTTCTTTTTTAAGTGCTAATTCTTCTGATGATAAATTTTCAGGATTTTCCATTGGTTTAAATTTTAATTTAACCAAATATACAAATAAAGTTTAAACTATAGAAGTTTAAATAAAAAAACCTAGATAATTAAATCTAGGTTCTTTAATTTATAAATTAAAACAAAAATATTTATACCTTGCCTTCAGCTTCCACTTGTTGAATCATTTCAAAGTGTATTTTAGCTATTCTATCCCTACCTTCTTCAGATAAAAGGTACTTGTGACAATTATCGGAATTAGTCATAAAAAAGTTTTCAGATAGTATAGCAGGCATAGAAGTGTATTTAAGAACGTAGAAATTAGCTTCCTTATCTACATCTCCATCAGAGTATGTATCTGATCTCATATATTCTCCTTTAAACTCTCGTGCAGCTTTTTCAAATAGTATAGTTGCAATACCATCAGATTTAGTTGTACCTGGAGAAGTATATACACTCCAGCCATTTGCAGATTCTTCATCAAATCCATTAGCATGTATACTTATATAAATGCAAGGCTTACTTGAAGATTTAGCAATAGAGTTAGCTTTATCTGTTCTATAAGATAATGACATATCATCCTGGGTATCTATGAGATTAACATGATCTATGTTATTTGCTTTACATAAAGTAGTTAATCTATTTACTATAGCTCTATTAAACTCTCCTTCAAAAAGTTGTTGACCATCTGGCCATACTGGTGATCTTTTACCAGATGTTTGATAAACACCATCAATTATACCACCATGTCCATTGTCAAATATCCAAAGATAATTTGAATCTTGTTCTTGTGAAGTAGGGTTTATTGATAAATCAAATTGAGTATTACAATTAGGACAAGTAATTATTTTTTCCATAGCTATCTTATTATTGTGGATATAGTATATATTAAAACTGCAATCACTCCATTATTATTTCTTTTTAAAAATTCTTGATAGTTTATCTATAGATGTTAGTCCTAATGCACCAAATGCAAACAAAGCTACAGCATCTACAAGATACTCTGCAGGTCTTATATCATTATGTGTAAAAGTATTAGCCACTAAAGCTACTACTAGTGCTAAAACACAAAGTAAACCCCCCAATCTTTTAGATGAATATACACCTGATTCATCACTTAATAATTCTTTAAAAAACTTTTTCATAGTAATCTTTTTTTTAAAAATAAAAACAGTCTATATAACCCATAGGCTATTGCTGCTATGATTAGCCAATTAAATATCTTTTTCCAAAGCGGAGTTTTTTCATAATATTTAATTGGGATCTTTCTTTCAACTATTTTTTCTACTGTAATTGTGTCACACTCCCCTTGAATAAATACATTCTTGCTAATAGTGTCATGAAATATTTTTACAGTAAGTCTTTCTTTCTGCAATATTAATGTGTCTCTGGTAATTTCGTGAAAAAAGTGTTCATTGATAATTGTATCATGAACTATTTTAGGCACAGTAACTTTAACAGTATCACGCACAGCAATACTATCTGTAGTAAGTAAGTGTGGATGCCTTTCTATAAGTCTGACAAATCTTCTTTGTGGGGTGCAGGATGATATAAGTAATACTATAAGTAGTACTTTACTTACCAGAATGTATTGCATTAATAATTCTGAGTTCCATTTGACCCATTTCTGTTTTAAGATCTGATATAGACTCTTCATGTTTAGAACGGTTATCTTCTACTTGTTTTTTTAGATCATCAATTCTTTTATGTAATAATGTATGACCTTCTTTTTTATTTGTTTTTAATTCATCCATGTCTTTGTTAAGACTATTTAGAATTACTTCTTGTATAGCTACTTTACCTTTTAACGTATACCATACAGCTAGCGCACCAGTTAATGATCCTAATAAAGCTACTAAGGCATCAAAACCTATTTGCATACTTGTAATTTCCATTTTACTTTATAAATATATATACATATAATATAATAAAAATAAGTGTAAATACGCAGTAATTACAAAGGAAATTTCATAGAATCTATCTGTCTATCATGAAAATCTTTACTATCTTTTCTAACTCTCTTATAATCAATGGTTAAAATTCTACCTCCAATAGGTTTTACTGGAGCTCCTCTTTCAACATGCCATCCTTTAGATCCATCACCATACTCTTCTTTATAAGTTCCTGTGAGCATCATATGAATTTGTTTTTGTAATTGTCTATATCCCTTAGCTCCTTGTATAATAGTATCTCTAACATCATTACGAGCTGCATTCTCATGAATGTGACCCATAGTAAATACATCAAAGTCTTCATACATTTCTAAAGCTCTAGTAAGATTAAGTGCTCCTTTAGTTACTACACCACCTCCACCTGATCCATGAAAGTATCTTATTTTCATAGTAGCTGTAGAATTAGAAGCAACCTTTTTTCTAAGTGTTTGATTGATAATTAACCAACCTCCATAACCACCAACTTGTACGTTAGTATTATTTTTAAGATTAAGTAGTTTTACAAATCTAGATAATATATCTGTTTCTTGCCATTTAATAATAGCCGTTTCATGATTACCATATCCTATAACTATAAGTAAGTGAGAATAAGGTGACCACCATTCCACTGCTGTTTCTACAATGCTATCTAAGTATTTAGAATTATTATGTTCTGGTCTAATATCTGATTTGTTTTTTCTTCTATCTCCTTGACCTTGCATAAGACAAAACATATCCCCATTAATCATAATAGGAATAGATTCTTTTACACAGTAATCTAGATCTTTTTTTAATATTGACCAATCACATTTTGGATTGTCCCAGTGAATATCTGAGAACATTGCAATTTTTGCGTGAGTACCAATAAGCTTTAACTCATGGATGTTTTTAGCATGCTTAATAATTTCCATCTATAAAATTTTGCAGTAATATACAAAATTTTTTAGACTTTATTTAAGCATATATTTTTTTGCATTTTTTATTTTATCATTATCTTGTTTCATAATGTCTAAAATAACTGGATCAACACACTCTGGATGAACATACCAATCTTCGTATGTAGAGGTGTCATCAGGTGCAATATTTCCCACTACCATTATATAACCTTTTTCTTTTAAAAAATTTCTTGACTTTTCTCTATAAGCACTATCCATATCTGTATAATGATCATGCTCATAAGTTATAACTGAAAACTTAATCTTATCAAATGGAAGTTTTGTTAATATATCAAATGTAGTAGCAGGAGGCTCACAATCTACCTGTAAGTAATCAAAATCTCCGTCTAATGACTGATAATTATACTTTGTAGCATCGCAAAGAATTACTTCATTAGTCCTATGTTCTTTAAATTTTTCTACTTCTCTTTCTAGTATTTCTAAAGACAAACCTGTCCAACCTAATTCTTCAAGTAGTGCTGTATTACTTCCATAATAAGGATCAGCAGAACCTATCTCTAGATATCTACCATCTTTTTTACCATTAAGCATAGACAATACAAACATATCTTGAAAAGTTTGTGAATAGTTTTTTTCTATTTTTTCATAATCAGCAAATTTATATCTAAGTGAATTAGACATAGAATTATCATATGGTAAAAATGGATCTCCAGAAGAACCTAATGAAGTGATATTTTTTTGAATTAATTCTTTATAAAAAGCATTAAATGGATATATTGACTTACCTAACTTTAAAAGTTTATTTCTTGCTGATTTACCTTGACCTAAGTTCCAATCACATATAGCTTCTTGAAACAACAATTGATAGTAATGATCATACCCTATTTTTGAATCTAATGGTACATGATTATCTTTAAATTCTAAACCAATTTTTGCAAAAGATTGTGCTTCAGAAAATTTACCAAAAGATTCATAATACTGAGATATAAATAAATATGCTTCTGGTCTTGTAGGACAAAATCTAAGTGCGTTATTCCATAATGATAACTCTGTTACTTTTCTTCTACCTAAATTACTTATACATTTTGCAACAAAAAGTAAAGACTCATAAATAAGATCTTTATCTAAATCAATTTCAGCTGCTCTTAAAAAAAAAGATAATGAGGAAGCCCATTGAGATTGTTGATAATAATATAAACCTAAGTTAAAGTTATTTTTGCCGTTATTAGAGTCAAGTATATATTTTGTAAATAAATCTTTTGATAATTTAGAATCTAAAAAATTAGATTTATTAGTCATACCTACTAGTTCTTCAAAATATAAAACAGGCATTGCTAATATAAATGCTGTTGTATCCTGAAACCCAAAAGTTATTAGAAGCTCATTTCTTTCAAAATGAATACCACAAGAAAATTCTATTCTAGCATCTGCAAACTTAAATTCATCAGAATTATATACAATTTTCCAATCTTTATCCCAAACTATAAATCTATGATAATATTGCGCATCTTTTCTTCCCTGTTCATCATTCCATAAATCAACTTCGTGTGTTAATGCTACATAATAGTCTTTATATTTAACTACTTGTGAACCACCTCTTATATCACGTTTAAAAGAAACATCTTGTTTAATTAAGTGTACTTTTTTAGTAACTCCTTTTTTATTATCATATTTTACAATTTCAGTAGGTGTTGTCCACTTTACATAATGATATGGCATATCCAATATAGGCATCCAATTTTTTTCACAGTAACTATTTTTATCAGTAGATTCAATTCTTTTTCTTGAAATTTCTTTAAAGTTATTCTTTAATTCAGACAACTCCATTCTACCTACTCCATTTGTTGTTGTATCTCTTCTTACACCTGTTAATTGTAATTTATCATCCCAATTGACCAATCTTGCATCTTCTAAGCCTACAAACTCCCAAATAGGCTTTACATCTAACAATGATGTATCTACTTCTTTATAATTTATTATTTCTAATGAATCAGGATTAATCTCACAAATAAAATTTTTAGTAGTTAATGTAATATCATCTTCTGGATTTAAGTAACTAAGAGGACCGTAAGGGCTTTGAAATTTTTGTTCTTTCTCAGAATGATATAATGAATATTGTACGTGCCTTATATTAATATAAAGCTTATCTTTTACTTTTAATATAGTAGGATTAGTTAAACCTAAGCCACCAGTTACTTTAAAAGGTAGAACTAAAGGAATTATTTTACCACCTTTTAATATGGATTGTTCGCAAATATTGTACATGGTTTTTTTTCACAATATACAATAGTTTTTTTTAAAATTAACTTTGTATTTAAACTATATATTGTGATAACCCTTCTAATGCTCTCTCCATTAAATTAGCTTCACCTTCATAATTTAAGTTTTGTACAGGAATATTTTCAACTTCGACTCCATAAAGCATAGAGTCAGTTGTTGATAATGATACAAATAAACTAATTTCATTGCGTAAAGCGTGTACAATAATTGAATCTGAATCTACTTCAATTGTTGGATTAACAATTTGTGTATTGAACTGTGGAAATTTGTATGTTGCCATTTTATTTTTTATGTTAATGTTGTTCCGTTTACTGTAAAGTCTCTGACAGGAGTCCAACCATTCCTACCACTATTATTATTTGATTTTAAATATTGAAACGTAGTTCCAAAAAAGTTTGCGGGAAAACCAAAGTAATATGTAGATTGTACTCCCTTAGTTGTACTTGATGCTAAATAAGATTTTCTCGTATAACCACCATCTTGAAGTGGACTATAACGAAAGCCTTCATAATCTCTCCAAAAGTGGTTCATTTCATTAAAATTTGGAAGTCTCCACCCACTTGTAAAAGTTCCTTTTGTAAATGCTAAAGCAGAATCAATTGCATCATTCCAATCTGTCATACTTTGATGCTCTCTATACATACCTAAAACTGTTGTATTATCGTAAGTAGACCAATCAATTACTATACCATTAGTATATGTTTGCCCCCCTAACTCATCTGTAAATCTATTTGTATTTCCAAATGGGTTATTTGAAGCTAATGTTGTAAAATTAGGAACTCTACCTGCATATTCACTCCTATCATCTCCTGTTCTATATTGCCATCTTGCTCCTGTTCCCATAACTTTTGCACCAACAGATGCAGCAGCAACTGCTGCTTTAGCTTTTAGATATTTTAAACTAAACATGGACATAAATTAAAAGTTAGTTACATTTAATCTAATTACTGAAGCTGTGTTTACAGTTATAGATACTTCAGATCCTTGAGCCATAGTATTACCTAAAGTATAGGCTTGACCTCCTGCTGTAACTGTAGTTGTAGGAGCATTTAATATATTATCAATAGTATCAATTGACATATTATTAGGTGCATAAAAGTTAATAGTTAAATCATCCATTAACTCTACTATAATTTCTCCAAACTTTTTTGGATTAACACCTCCAATTTCCATAATTTTTTATTTTATAATAAAACCCAAATTCCATCAGGTTTAAACGTAATAATATATCCGCCTCCTGTTGAATCTACTTTAATGTAATGACCTATAATTCTAACATAATCTCCTCTTGCACTTGGTGCTGTTCCTATTATATCTCCTGCTGTTGTAGAAATATATAAAGGTGCACCTTTATTTCCAACAGTAAGAAAACTATCATCAAGGGCTATAATGCCATCTATTAAAACATCTATTGTATTACCCTCTGTTGCTGTTTTAAGAGCAATTCCTAAAAGATATGTACTACTTTCTAAATCTGCATCAGCTAAAACCCATACACCAAATTTATTTAAAGCAACCAATTGACCTGCTGTTATGTCTTCTCCCGTTTCACATTCAGTTAAAACTTGACCTTGCAAACTTGGTTCAGCAAATGTACTTGGAGTTATTGCTGAAGTTGCTCCATCTGTTAATGTAAAAGTTGAATTAGGAAGTGCATCTTCTCCTGCTAGGAAATTTTCAGTAATATAACCCTCACCTGTCATTTCAGCATCACCTGTAAGTGTTAGTGTACTTCCATCAAACTGTAAATTTATTTCTCCGTTAAAAGGAGTAGTTGTGTTTCCTGTTGCAGTAACTACATAATTATCAACATTATTTGTAATTGATGTCGCAGCACTTATACCTTGAATGCCTTGTATTCCTTGTATACCTTGTATTCCCTGAGCTCCTTGAGCACCCGTTGCTCCAGTTGTACCTTGAGTCCCTGTAGAGCCAGTTGTACCTGTAGCCCCTTGTGCTCCAACTGATCCTGTTGTTCCAGTAGCACCTTGAGAACCAGTAGTTCCAGTTGTACCTGTTGTACCCTGACTTCCTGTAGTTCCCTGTGAGCCAACTGAACCTGTAGTTCCTGTTGCCCCTTGACTACCAACTCCTCCAGTAGCACCTGTTGCTCCTTGCGAACCTATAGTTCCCTGTGCACCTGTAGTTCCCGTTGTGCCTTGAGTACCAACTGATCCTATTGTACCTTGACTACCTGTAGCACCAGTAGTTCCTTGTAATCCTGTTGCCCCTGTAGTTCCTGTCACTCCTTGTGAACCTGTTGATCCTTGTGCTCCTGTATTACCCGTAGTACCAACTAATCCTTGTATGCCTTGAACACCTTGTAAGCCTGTAGAACCTGTACTTCCTTGAGTACCTGTACTACCTGTTGAGCCTTGAGAACCTACTGTACCTTGACTTCCTACTGCACCATTTGCTCCTGTAGTCCCTTGTGTTCCTGTTGCACCTGTTGTACCTGTTGTACCTTGTGACCCTACTGCTCCTTGAGTTCCTGTTGTACCTTGGCTTCCTGTATCTCCTGTTATACCCTGAGTTCCTGTTGTACCCTGAGAACCTGTAGATCCTGTATTTCCAGTAGTACCTTGTGAGCCTGTTGTGCCTGTAACACCTTGAGAGCCAGTAGTTCCTTGTGAACCTGTAGATCCAGTATTACCTGTAATTCCTTGTGAACCTGTGTCTCCAGTTGTTCCTTGAGTTCCATTTGTACCCTGTGAGCCTGTTACACCCGTTGTACCTTGAGAACCTGTTGCACCAGTTGTTCCTGTACTTCCTTGTAATCCAATAGCTCCTTGACTTCCTGTAGTTCCATTAGTACCAGTTGTACCCTGTGAACCTATAGCACCTTGTGATCCCGTAGTACCTATAGTACCTTGAGATCCTACAGCCCCTGTAGTTCCTTGGTTACCAGTTGTTCCTTGTGATCCAGTATTTCCTGTTGTTCCCGTAGTACCCTGAGAGCCATTAGTTCCTGCTATACCTTGACTACCATTAGTTCCTATAGTACCCTGAGCTCCTACATTTCCTGTAGAACCTTGTGATCCTATTGCACCCTGCGATCCATTAGTACCAGAAATACCTTGAGATCCAATAGTTCCCTGAGATCCTATTGAACCTGTACTACCAACAGCTCCTTGGGATCCTACAGTACCTTGAGAGCCTGTATTTCCTATTGTTCCTTGTGAACCCGTATTACCAGTTATTCCTTGTATTCCATTTGCACCTTGTGAACCTGTTGTTCCTATTGTTCCTTGAGCACCTATAGACCCATTTGTACCTTGAGCTCCTGTTGATCCAGTACTTCCAGTAGCTCCTTGAGAGCCAGATGCACCTGTAGTTCCTTGAGTACCTGTAGCTCCTACAGTACCTTGGGTTCCTGTTATTCCTTGAATACCAGTTATGCCTTGTATTCCTTGTGTTCCTTGAATACCCTGAATACCTTGTGGTCCATCAATTCCATTAGTTCCTGATGTACCTTGAGTTCCTAATGTACCTTGTATACCTTGAGTTCCTGTTAAGCCAATAGTTCCTTGTGTGCCTTGAGCTCCTTGTAAACCTATTGAACCTACAGAACCTTGACTACCAGTTACACCTTGTGAACCAACTGCGCCAGTAGTACCTTGAGCACCTTCATTTCCAGTAAAACCTTGAATTCCTGTTGCTCCTTGTGTTCCTGTATCTCCTGTTACACCTTGAGAACCTGTAACTCCAGTACTACCTTGTGTCCCAGTAGTACCTGTAGCGCCCTGGGATCCTGTAGATCCTATAATTCCCTGAGCACCTGTTGTACCTTGTAATCCTATTGTTCCTGTTGCACCTTGAGATCCACTTAAACCTTGTGAACCTGTAGAACCTGTTATACCTTGAGTACCTTGAGATCCTATACTTCCTTGTGTACCAGTTAATCCTTGAGAGCCTATTGCTCCTTGTGATCCTATTAAACCATCTGTACCTTGAATACCTGCAACTCCTTGAATACCTGTTGTTCCTTGAGAACCTTCAGCACCTTCTGTTCCTTGAGCGCCAGTTATCCCAGTAGAACCTTGAATACCATCTACACCATTAGTTCCGTTAGCACCTTGAATACCTGTTAATCCTATATTACCCTGAACTCCTTGAATTCCTTGTAATCCTATAGTACCAGTAAGTCCTTGAATTCCTGTTATACCTTGAACTCCCTGACTACCCTGAATTCCTTGTATTCCCTGAGTACCTGTATTTCCTTGAACTCCAATAGATCCTGTAATTCCTTGAATACCTAGACTTCCTTGTATACCTTCTAAACCCTGACTACCAGATAAACCTTGAGCACCTTGAAGTCCTTGTATACCTTGTGCAGCAAAAGCACCATCTAAACCTTGCGCTCCTTGAATACCATCAAGTCCTTGAACACCTTGCGTACCTTGAGGCCCAGTGCTACTTGCACCTAATTGCGCTTCAAGATCTTTAAAACTAATTGCGGTATCCTGATATTCAGATCTATCAATAGCATCTCTGGTCCCAATAGGGATCATATCAGTTTCTTCAAGAGTTTTTTTAACTCTCTTTTCCTTAATTATATTAAAAAAGTTATTTATGTTTCTTAACATAGCTTACCTATGATTAATGTACATATGTAACTACAAAAGTAGATGCTACTGGAGTTAATGTAAAATATCCTGCTGGAAATGTATTACCATTACCACCTGCATCAAACGTCACTGTTTCACCTGCTTCTAAATCTACAGCTGTACCTCCATTAATAGATATTGTACCTGTTGATGAACCTGAATTAAGAATAGTTATTGACTTTATAGCCACATTAGGAGTTAATACTGTTCCAATTCTATCCATAAAAGCTTGATTAGAGCTACCAATACCTTTAAGCATCTTATATTGCCATGGCCAATTAGTGCCCTTACCGCCTTCTGTTTTTAAATTTCCTATTGACATTTTTTTATTTTTTAATAAATTTTTGCACCTAAACTAAATGCCTCAAATTCTTCTCCTGCTGGATTAATTCCAGTTATAACAAGATATTGATCTATAGTCCAATCAATTATATAATTACTAACTAAAGATCCTGATTGAAAATCAGAACAGTTATCATTAACTGTGTCATTGTTTTGACCAAATGTTCCTGTATTAGTAACATAATAATCTCTACATACAGTTATAGTTGATGAAGAACTGTTCATTTTATGATTTTGAATATTAAACCAATTTACATTTTCTTTACCAGATAAATTAGCACTATCGCTTAAATACATTTTTATAGTAAAGATTCCTCCATTTTTAAGTTTAGCAAACATTGCTTTATAACTCCAAGCACTTCCTTCAGTAAATGTATTTGCAGGTATAAGAATAGAGTTAAGTCTAACTTGTCCTTGACTTACATTTGTTCCTGATCTATTAGCTGTAGATGCTGTAAAACCTGATCCAGGAACCCCTTGAGGTCCCTGTAATCCTTGTAATGCTAAAAAATTCCAATTATCTGTATCTGTTGCTGGATCAGAACTATCTTCTTTAACAACATTAGTACATACATAACTCGAACTATTGAAAAAAACTACATCATTCTTATCATAAGACTGATTTTGATCCCAATTACTCTTAAATTTTAATTCTGCAGCACCAACTGAACCTGCTAAACCTTGAATACCCTGCGGACCTGTTAGACCTTGTGCACCTTTTTGACCTGCAATTCCCTGAGTAGAGTTTGCAGTTATTTGTGATTGAAGATCTCCAAATGTAATTGCAGTATCATGATATTCAGATTTACTAATACCAGCTTTAGTACCAATAAGAATTAAATCATTTTTTGTAAGAGTTGTTTTAACTCTTTTTGATTTAATGATATTAAGAAAATTGTTTATATTTCTTAACATAATTAAGCTTTTACTACATGTACAGCTCCTCCTGGTTTACTATAAAGGTCTCCAACTACTAAGCCAGCAGCTTTAGCTGCAGTATCATCAGCAAATTCTCTTTGCATCATTCTTAGTAATTCATTAATGTGTCCAAATTTAGCAAGAGCCATGTCTGAGTCTTTTTTTAAAAATGGATCTGGTGATTGTGGTATAAATTTTCTAGACATAATATTTTTTTTTAATAAAGATACAGTTATAATATACTAAAATTTTACGTAATTTAAAAGTAAATGCAAAAAAAAGACTCTTGCTAAAATATACAAGAGTCATAAACAATACTACATAGGAGTAATCGAAGTATTGTTTTAATGCTATTTAAATAAATAATGCCATAAACCAAATGATATTGCACAACATATTATATATCCAATAATGCCTGCAGTTCTTGCACCATTATCTTGTATGCTTCTTTTAGTTATAGGATCTACTACATCCTGCATTAATGCATAAGATATTATAGCCGTTAAAATAACAGCCAATAAACTAATAACTACTATTAATATCTGTACTATCATAATGATTTTATTTTTTTTAATAACTTTTCTATATATAGAGTAGCATCCATTAACTCCTCTTGTAAATGATTTAACCACTCTTCTTTAGTCAAATCATCCCTATCTAAAGTTTTACCATATTTTAATATACCTACATCAGATCTTTTTTGATACTTATCTTTTACAGACTTTACAATACTGTCTTCAGAAACTGGTAAACTTGGAATATCACCTTTAGATACAGTAGTATGCGTAGACTTATCATGCATAACCTTATACCAATCTACGTATGACTCCTTTATTCCCATACCAATATAACATCATGAATCGATACCATAAGCTTTAAATCGCCATCTAAATCAATTATCTCAGCATTATGAAGTGCACTAGTACGAACATAAACCTTATCTCCTGTTTTAACATCGGTAACATCTACTCCTATAGCATGAACATTTAGATGAGTCCATTGCTCCATCATATCTTGCTCAATGCCTTTTTCGTCTTCTTTAGATAAAATAATCTCTACCTTTTTCTTTTCTTCTTCCTTTTTAACAGGTTTATCTAACATAATCCTGTTTCCTCTTAAAATAAATTTGCTCATGATTGTTTTTGGTTTTAACAAATATAATAAAAATTATTTATGATCCGCATCCAATACAATCAATATGAGAATCTGTAGGTTTAACACCACTAATCTTCATCTGTAAATTATGAATCTTATCTTTAATTTCCATATCCTGAAACATATCCCCAGTTAACTGTGACTCTAATAAAGCTATAGCAGCTTCTAATTCTTTTTTGTTATCCATACATTAATATAACAATTGCTGAGGACATTCCCAAGGATAATTGATTTACGGTGGTAGAAATGATCCATATAAGACATTGTTGTGGGTCTTTATAAAAAACATCCCACCCCTTTATGTAACTTGTTGGTACCCCCCATTGATAACAGCAAGATGGTTGCATTTCTAAAAACAGCAAGGGGGGCTATGTTTGCTAGCAGAAACAACTTGTTGCATATCTTAATTATTTATTTATTTAAATCTTAATCTTATGAAAAGAATAGAATTTATTCTAGGTTTGACTTGCATGATTGCTGCAGGATTTGTGTGTGGGTATGTATTATTTTATATAGCCGTTATACCTTATAGTACTATAGCACTTATTATTCCTTTAAGTATTTGCCATTTCTTTATAGGTAGGAAATTGCTAAAAGAAAGTTTAAGTTAAACTAAGGAGGGTGTAATAACCCTCCTTTTTATTTACCATCACACCCACAATAGAAACAACTTTATGCATAATCTAAACAATTATTAATTAATTAAATTTTAAAACTTATGAAGAAAGAAACTTATGAAAAGTATTTAGCAAATTACGGCAAACCGTATATAAAGAAACCTACATCAATGTTTAATGGTTGGTTTGGTTTAATTGAAGCTATGACAGTTTGGCGTAGTATAGGTACTATCAATGGTTATGATAGTGAAAAAGGCTACAGATGTGAATTCTTAGATGAAGATGGTAATGTTGCAGGATATACTCTTTCAAAAGCAGGAGGTATATACTGGGAGTATCCTCAATTAATTATGGACCTTTGGAATTATGAAAAGGAGATGTGTAATGGATAGAGAGATAGATTACCAGAAAGTATTTAAGACTCTAGATTATCTAATAGACTGTTCTGTAAATGAGCATAGCTACAGTGAACTTAGAAGACATGCTTTTAAAAGTATGGCTTATAAGTATAAGCAAGCTATATGTTCTTATGCAACTGATAGTAAATATTTTGAGCAAGATCTTAAACCATTTATTGAATGGAAAGATAATGTTAATGATGATGAACTTCTAAGGTTTCGTTATCATTTCTATTGTCCTTGGTTAGATGAAGAGGAGGTATGTACTTAAATTATAAGGGGGTGTAATAACCCCCTTTTTACCAGCACACCTAGGGTAAAACAACTTCTTGCATAGATTAAACAATTTATTAATTATTAATTATTTAAAACAATTATTATGAACAATTTAAATTTTATGAGTGATCAACCAGTTGAACTAGTACAAGAATTCTATGAAAGCTTTGGCTATGAAACTTCTGCTAGACAAGATAATGGTAGTACTGAATTAGTAAAGAACTGTGCTTTTAAAGCTGCATACTTTGCACCTGCAAAAGGATCAGGACTTACTGAAGGTACTGAACCAGATTGGAAAACTACTGAAAATGGTAAGCAATACTGCATAGTTATGGGGTATGCTAAAGTTAAAGGATTTTCTGAGTTGTCTGGTTTGCAACAATGTTTGTTGAATAAAGCGTCATATGATACTGGAGACTTTGAACTAAATGTACTTTACTCAAGTATATCTAAGATTCCATTACTTGATGCTGATGGTAACAAACATCCAGATTTTAATGATATCTATTTCACTGTGTTTGAAAACAAAGCTACTAATAATGATATGTCAGATTTAGCTGGTGATAAATTCAAGCAATGGATGGCTCAAAGAAAAGCTGCTACAAAATAGCAGTAAAATACCCTACAGAAATGTGGGGTATTTTTTTACCATCACAAAACAACACCCACTATACGGCTTTTTAAACAACACCCACTTCCTGTTACGGCTTTTTTAACAGCTTTTAGCATACCTTAATAATATTTAAATATTTTAATTATGAATTTAGTTGATATGAATGGTGCATCTGTAGAAGATGTACAAGCGTTTTATGAATCCCTCGGTTTTGAGGTTGAGTCAGGACAAGACAGAAGTGGTAACCCTACTACTCAGATGCAAAAGAATTGTTCTTTTAGAGCAACACACTTTACACCTGAAAGTGGTAATGAAAAGGCTACTGAACCTTTTTGGAGAACTACTCCAAGTGGTAAAGAGTATTGCCTTGTTATGGGTATTGCTAAAGTAAAAGGTTTGCAAGAAATTGCTAATGAGCCTAAAATCTGTATTCTGAACAAAACAAGTTATGACAGAGGAGACTTTGAATTAGATACTCTATATAGTTCTATATGCAATATTCCTTTGCTTGGTGCAGATGGTAATAAAGCAGAAGACTTTAATGACATCTACTTTACAGTATTTGAAAATCAAGCAACAAACAATGACATGTCTGATATGGCAAGTAATAAGTTTGCAGAGTTTATGGCAAAGCGCAAAGCAGAAGCAGAAGCATAGTAACACTATGTGTTGTAATTAAGCAGTACTCTAACTTAATAGAGTACTGTTTTTTTACATTCACACTTGTTACTCGGTCTAACTAACCATCTAATCAACCAATGTTTTAATTAAAGTACTATATAATATTGTTTTTAACTGCAAATTAATAGTAATGCAGTCTAAATATCTAAACTATTAAAAAAATTTGTGGAAATACTTGTGTGTTTTAATCTTTATATGATAGTACTACATCTATGTATATCATTGGTTATATATTAGTATTATAATTATTAAAGAATATATAGTATTAATAATTTATATAGCTAACTTGGTTGTAAAACAAGAGTGTTATGTCTATATATAGTATTAGTACTCTCTCTATATAGGAGAAGAGTATCATAGTATCCCGCATTTAATATTTTCTCATCCAATTGCAGGTAACAGCAGTAAGATGTTATAGGTACAGGTATTTGCTTAATCATGTAAATAGTTCCTGCTAAGTTAGTGTAACTAAGCCATATTAATACTATTAATAAACGACAAATTTTTGCAAGGATAAAGCACAGCACGTTGAGGTGGTAGCACTTGTATTCTTACAGTCAAGCAAAATTAATCTTTAGTGAAATAGCTGCTAAAGAATAGTATTAAATCAAGGGTTGCAACCTTGTGAGAGAACCAATTCGTAATATGTCCTTCCGTATCTTTATGATTGTTTAATAGACAGTCAGTAGATTCGGTAAGGGTATATTCTTTTATTCACTTAATATATATATAGTATGACATTAGAGTTTATAGTGTTCGGTATCATTGATAATCTTGTTATGATTATTGGTGCAATGACAGGATGTGAAGTAGAGAAGTATCTCCCTTCAAGATTCCAAAAAGGATTAGGCACAGTCGTTGGTGCAGGTTTAGGTAATGCATTAAGCGATTGGCTTGGTGGTGCGGGTGCAGGTAATTTTAGTTTAGCTAATGGTACAGCACTTGGTTGTATTATCGGTTTGTTATTTATACCTATAATTTTATATATTCAGAAGCTTTTTAAATCTAACTAACTTTCTAAATTATACACTATGTTTTTTGAAGATGCACAAGATATGGCTATGTTATATAGCATTAGTCCAGAATTAACTTGTCAGTGTGATGAAGTTCACACTTGTCAACAATGTTATGAAGAGGAACTAAAAGAAAATCAAGAAAGGCTGTAGTTACAGCGTATACCTAAGCAAGTAGACAAACTGCTTTTTTATTTACTTATTTAAATTATTTATTATGGAAAGATATAGAACAGATTTTAAAGAAAATAACAAATTCATAGCAAAGTTTATGGATGTAGAACTAACTGGTATTGGTAAATATCACGAGTCTTGGGATTGGTTGATGCCTGTAATAGAAAAGATTGACGACCTAATACATAAACCTGATGAGAGAATTGAAAAAGCTTTGTGTTGGCAGTCAAGGTATATAGGATATACATATGACGCAGTAGTAGCCTTTTTAAAGAAATACCCTTGGGAATTATAGTATGAGAATCCAAAGAGAGTTTAGGCTCTCTTTTTTATTATTAACTTTTAAAACAATTATCATGAAACAATTAGTATTATTAACTTTTGTAATGGTATTCCACATATACTTAGGAATAACTATATCAGCAAAGCCTACATCTGCTACTGCAGAAACAACAGTACAATCTGTTGATGTATCTTCTCAGCAATTAAAACCTAAGAAGAAGAAAAAGAAAAAACATAGAAGAAAGAAGTGCTACAACAGCACTATCTTAGTAGGCAATGGTAAATATAAAAAAAGAAGATAGTAATCATTTACCTTTAAAATAAACTAAAATGCAAGAAAGCACACAAGAATGTTACATCTACATTAAAGATGGAAAAGAATTTTTTACTGGATCATTAGATCTCGCTCATAAAAGAGGTGATGATGGTACTGATATTAAAATTGTTACAATTGATCTATTATATTAAACTTAAAATTAAACTTATGAATGAATTTATGATTGCCTTAGAAAGTTTTCAAGATGCTCATGTTCTCTACACAGGAGAGCATATCTCTGAAGATGAAATTGAAAACAAGTATGATTGCCGACTAAATGCTTTTAACTTAAAAAAGCTAAAAAAACAATTAATAATGCTTCACAGTATATCATTAGAATGTACTGTAGGTGCATTTAACCCTAATGATTTATAAATTATAAAAAGCTAACACTTATGAATATTAAGAAAGTTAATGTAAATATTACAGAGAATGATGTAAATAAAATGATTGAACTTATTTGTACAGAAAAGCAAAGCCTTGAAAAGACAGATAATATTGTTAGTTTATTTACAGAACTTTTATTAAATAATACATCAGCAAGTAGTCTTTTTGTTCAAATCATGATTGGTAATGGTCTACCAGAAAGGTTTCAAGAAGATGAAATTATAAAATGTCACTGGAAAAGAATTAGTGTAGGACTATCAAATAAAGAAGACATATATCAAAAACTAACAGAAAATAATTTATTAAACGTTGATGATGAAGTCATATGTAAAATAGATAGTTTTCGAGGTTATACAGAGTATTTTCCATATACTGTAAAGTTTAAATATGGAGATAATCTTTATGAAACTGCTAGTATTGGATTTGAGGATATTATATTTTAGTCGAATATATGCTTGTAGCAGATGACAAGGGAAAAGTTATAAAGTATTTTTCCCTTGTTAGCTATATAATGCTAAATTTTTATTTTGCAGTAATAGACTTTTAAAATATTATTCCGTAATTAGTGTATGAATTATCAGTTACCTAATGGCAAAGTTATCTATATCTCTATAGAAGAGTACTTAGCCTTGACTGATGCAGATATTCAATATCTTATAGCAAGAGATTATGGTGATGTTGTTACTAATCCATTTAGCGGATCAGCAGTTGACACTAAAAAACAACCAGAAGATGATGAATCTAAAGAGTTTTTAGATTTGAATGATGATGGAGAAACCTTTCCTGACATAGATATATCAGATTTATCTTAATGTAAACAGACTTATTAAAGTCCACTTACTTGCATTTAGCAATGTGCAAGTATAGTATCTATTTGCTAACAATTATTTATTTATTTATTAAAAATTCAATTATGAATTCAAAAGTTAAAGTAGTAGCTAATGCTACAACAGGTGCAATTATTAATGTATCAGAAAATAATCCTGATTATGCATACATTAGATTAGAGCAAACAAAAGCTATTGTAGATGACAATGGTTTTCTAAAAAACAGAACTGTTTCTGCTTTGTTACAAGGAGATACACAAGAACTAACTAATTTAGGTTGGTTTGTTGGTCAAGATCTTCCTGGTAAAATTTGTATTAAAGAGTCTTTAGAACCATTTAATTCTAAAAATCCTGATAGAGATCTTAAAGTAGCAGGTGAAACAGGTATTATATGTACTGTTGAAGGATCCCCAATTTATCGTAAAACTGTTTGGGATCCAACAGGTTCAAAAGCAGAAACTTTTGTACAACATGATAATGTTGAAGAGTTACGTGCAGCATATGAAGCTTCTAAAGTACAAAATGCAGTAAAACCAAATGAAGAGTTCTCTATAGGAGGATAACATTAAAATATATTAGAGATAAGGGAGGCACAAAGGTCTCCCTTATTTATTTATGAATTATTATTAAAACAAGTTGTATATGAATTCGACTAAAAAACAAAAATTTGAATACTCTGGTAAATTAGAAGAGTATCAGTTGTATAAGAAAAACACTTATACCAAATATGAAACAGATCAATATTCACAATATCAAAACTTTTTATATAAAAGAGCTTTGTATGGTCTAAGATCTCTACCTGCTGAAGAAGTAGAAAAAATGAGTAAACAAAAGAAAATTAGGATTCAAAAAGTTAATAGAAGAGCACAACGTGTTCTTAATGAAGCAAAACAAAAGAGAGTAATTACTATTACTAATGAATTATTTGCTAAATGGTTTCCTGATACTAAGTTTACCAAGTTTATGTTTGACAATGTTGAAACTGATGATAAGGTTAGAAATACTTTAAATTTTAAAGATTTAAATATTGATAAAAATCAAATAATCAGTATATTTATTGAAGAAGGAATTCTAAGTTCAAACTTTTTAAGTTTAACTAGAAATCCTAATGAATTGCCAAGATTAAAAAGTAATGTATAAAAATCAAAAGTTATCAAAAATTGATGAAGAATTTTTTGATTTAACTAAATCATTTGATTTAGAAGATTGGAGAACTCTTAGAAATGATAATTACTGGTGGACAGAGGATATACCTGGGTTAAAAAGACCTAGGTCTACTTATGAGAAACTTGATTTAATTAGACATTATGTCAACAAAGGTTTTGCAAAATGAAACAAAAACTAAAAGAGTGTGACGGTTGTCAAAAGATGACTGTTATATGGAAGAATCATGAGGGTAATAGATACTGCAAATATTGCTGGAGTTGCCACAAAAGCAGTAAGAATAAGCCACAAAAACCAAAAGTATCTATTCCTCGTGTTTCTGCCAAAAGAAAGAAAAAAGATGCTGAGTATCTTAAATTAAGAGAAAGGTATCTTACTGACAATTCCTTATGTAAAGTTAAAGTAAATGGATGTAGCCATAATGCTACTGATGTCCATCATACTTATGCAGGTAGTAACCGTGATGCTTTTTATTTAGTACAAAGCACATGGATTCCTGTATGTAGGAATTGTCACAATTGGATTCACGGTAATCCAAAAGAAGCAAGAGTTATGAATTATTTAAAATGAATTTTATTATGAATACTAAAAAAACAACTAATTACAAAATGTTCTCTACATTACCAATGAATAGAGAAATTAGATCAGAACACGTTGAAAAACTGGTTAAAAGTATAAGAACTATGGGTATTATTAGACCTGTAATAATCTGTAAAACAGATGTACTTGAAGGAGAAATGAAAAACTATATTGTTGATGGTCAACATTTAGCTACAGCTTGTGAAAGAGAAGGCTTATCAGTACCGTATGTTAATATTACTTGTAAAGATGAGATAGATATAGTAGAAAAGATGGGTATGTTAAACAATTCTTCTAAATCTTGGGCCTTACTTGATTATGTTAATGCATACAAATTTTGCTTTAATGATTATATGAAACTTTTAAAATTTAAAAATTTATATAATCTTGAGTTAAATATGGTTGCTGCCCTATGCACAAATCATTATAGCATTGTATCTAATAGTCAAAGCATAAGAACAGGTGAATTTATTATTACAAATAATAAAGCAGAGTTAATGTGTAAAGACTTTAGTGAAATATTTCTAATGATTAATAATGTCGGGAGATCTGTAAAGTTTTCTTTCTTAAATGCATTTATGCAGTCATATGGTAAAATAAATCAAAAGACTGTTGTAAATAACTTGAGAAAGTATATAAAACAGATTAAACTAATTTCAGATAATACTGAAGCATCTAATTATATCAAAGCTAAAATATTTAATTTAAAGAAATAATATGGATAGAGATAAAGTACAAGCTGAAGCTCTCAAAAAAACTATAGGTATTAATAGATGTGGTTTAGGATTAGCTACAGGTGTCGGTAAGACACTTGTAGCACTAAATCATTTGGAGAGTAATTATTCTCCATTGCTTAACATACTTGTAGTTGCACCAAAACTATCAATTTTTGATAGCTGGAGAGCAGAAGCAACAAAGTTTGATAAAGAGAAGTTGTTAACAAGAGTTACGTTTACAACTTACTTAAGCTTAAATAAACAAAATCCAAAAGACTTTGATATAGTATATCTAGATGAATGCCACAGCTTATTAGATTCTCATAGAGAATTCTTAAATGAGTACAATGGTAAGATTTTAGGTCTTACGGGTACACCACCTAAGTATCACAAGTCTGAGAAAGGTAGACTGGTAGACCAGTTCTGTCCAATAGTATATGAATTTGTTACTGATAGTGCTGTAGATAATAATATTCTAAATGATTACCAGATAATTGTACATGAGCTTGAGTTAAGCACAAAGAATAATTATTTAGTAGAAATGAAGAATAAAAGTTTTAAAACTTCAGAGCAGAAAAACTACAGCTACTGGTGTAATAGAATTGATTCTGGTGCAGGATCCATGCATATGTTACGTATTATGAGAATGAAAGCAATGAAAGAGTATCCAAGCAAAGAGCAATATGCTAAGCTATTACTTAATAGTATTAATGATAAATGTATAATGTTTGCTAATACTCAAGAACAAGCTGACAGACTTTGTGATCATAGTTATCATAGCAAGAATCCTGATTCTCAAGATAATCTTGAATTATTTAAAGAAGGTACTATAAGTAAATTATCTTCTGTAATGCAATTAAATGAAGGTGTAAACATTCCAAATTTAAGACAAGGAATTATTATGCATGCATACGGTAATGAAAGAAAGTCTGCTCAAAGGATAGGGAGATTACTAAGACTTAATCCAGATGAAAAAGCTATAGTGCACATACTTTGTTATAAACATACTATAGATGAAAAGTGGGTAAAGACTGCCTTAGAAGGTCTAGATGATTCTAAAATAGAATGGAAGAATTACAACGTTAACCTGGGTTAGATAGTCACTATTTGCCCAAAAATTTGTATATTATTATATGAATGATTCTAAAACACATAAAGTTATTTTGCATAATGATGATGTGCTTAGTTTTAAGTATGTTACGGATTGTTTGATGGAAATATGTAATCATACTCCTGTCCAAGCAGAACAATGTGCAGTTATAGCACACAATAAAGGAAAAGTAGATATAGCATCTGGTTCTTTTGTGGAAATGTATGAAATATTAGAAACATTAAGTCACGTAAAAGTAGAAGCAAGTTTAGAACAATATGAAAGCAATCTGTATTGATAGTAGCAATAAGCCAGAACATATTTCAGAAAATGAATGGATAGAGGAGGGTTCTGTATATACTATTACTCAAGTAGTAGAAATAGGTGTACAAGAAGGTAAACTTGGTATTTCTTTAGAAGAAATTGAGCTTACAGAAGCTTCTGCTCCTTATAAATATTATTCTTTAGAAAGATTTCTTATAGTTCCTGAAATTTTAACTGTTGGTCTAAAAGCATACAATGAAGATGATTTAGATAATATAAGAACAGAAATTTTCAACGAAGAGGAAGAAGAAAAAGATATATATGCAGAAGATGCAGATTTGACAAATTCAATTTAAAATTTATGAAAGATAGTGGCTTAACTACAGCCATGTATCTTATTGCAATTTATTTCATAATAGGGCAAATATTTATGCTTTATTTTTGGTATAAGATTGCACAGATACATGGTTTTATTTATACAATATTTATTGGCCCCTTTGAGGCAGAATTAAAAGGTTTATTATGGCCTTTTTTTATATAAAACTATGGAAGAATATACAGCACAAGATGTTATAAATACACTTAAAGAACTTATACCTAAAAACAAAACACGTAAAAGATTATATATTGATAAAAGAAATTATTTAATATGTATTTTATACTATAAATTTTTCTATACTGAAAAAATGATTGTTAATGTATTTAGTTCAACTAAAAACATTATTGATAGAAGTACAGTTTCTCATGGTAAGAAACAACCTACCAATATGATCAAATTTAATGACTCTCAATTTTTAGAAAATATTTCAATCTTATATAAACAGTTTCCATTTAAAATCCCAGAATATGATTTTGTAAGATTTGTTGATAAAGAAGTAACTTTTACATTAACTAATGAGCAATTATGCAAGATACATCATTTTGCAGATGTCAACAGTTTAAAAAAAAATCAAGCCGTGACAAAATTAATAAACATGGCTTTAAATATAATAGATGAAAATATAGAATAAATGTTATGGGAAAAATGAAAGAAATATTTATAGAGATATGTAATGCAAATAATGGGGAATTGCCTCAAGATATAACTACAGGTGATGTTATAGTAATGAAAGAACTAGAAATTTATAATTGGAAAGAATATGAAGCTTATGTCAAAAAGAAAAAAAACTCTTACTCAGAAGATGAACTTAAACTTGTTGCTGAAGCTAAAAAGCTTAAGAAACAAAAAGAAAATCAACCATTCTAATAAAGTTTATAAAAATAATGAGTGGGGCAATTAAACGTCAGACTACAAAAACTTTAGTTACCAAAGATAATAACAATAGTGCCAATTGCATAGCTCCTAACCTAATTTATGGTTGTTTTGGAGGCTGTGTAGATACTTATTGCTATATGTCTAGATATAATGGTCATAGAGTATTTGTAAACGAAAATGTAGATGATATATTTGAATCTGTTATTAAATGGGAAAAAGGTTTTACCAAAGTACCTGATCAACAAGATCCAATATATACTATGGTAGATATTGCATGTAATAGTGATTTAGTTTTAATGCAAAAACATTTACCAGAACCATTGATAGATTATCTCAAAAGATATGATAATCATCCCACCTTGAATTCAACTATGGCAACTAAGTATCCTAGTTTGTTGAAGCTTGATGTCAAAAGATTCAACAAAAAACCAAGGGTAAGAGTTAGTCTTATGCCTCAGAGATTTGCAAACGTGTTAGAGCCTAAGATGCAGAAGGTTGCAGATAGAATCCCTGAAATCAATAGACTTAAAGATCTTGGTTGGGAAGTTCATGTTAATTATAGTCCTCTTGTTTTTTATAAGAAATGGAAAGAAGACTACAGTGAGTTATTTAAGATGGTGAAAGATATAGCAGGAGAAAATAAATGTGAGGTAATTGCATTAACTAATCATGCTAATCAAATGGCAAGGTCTTCTGACCAGGCTAAAGAATTAATGAGCTTGAGTTATGAAGTGAAAAATAGTTCAGGCGTTATGAGATATCCATTGAAACATAAATCAAGGTTACTTGAAGAGTTTAAAGAACTTTATTCACAGTACTTTGATTTAAATACAATAAGATATATTTTTTAATTGATGCACCCATAGCTCAGCTGGATAGAGCAACTGCCTTCTAAGCAGTAGGTCTCAGGTTCGAATCCTGATGGGTGTACTTAAACCATAAAATTTAAAGAATGAGTTATAAAATAGTAATTAAAGCATTAAAAGATGACATTAAAGATTTAAAAAATGAATTAATTGATTCTCAAAAACTTATTAAAAATTTACAAAAGCGTTTAAAAGAAATTAATAGTTTAAATCAAAACAAAAATGAGCCTTAAAAGAATACAAGAAGAGTTTAGACAAACAGATAGAAAAGAATTGATATCAGCTGTTACAGACAATTTTATATTTGGTTTACTTGGAGCAATATTAGTAGTATTTATAGCAGAAAGAGTAGATATTTTAGTATTGCTTGGTTATATGATTTATTACTTTTTCTTAGGAAGAGTTGTTAACAGACCTAAATATGTGACAAGTTTAGGAAAGTTTATAATATTTCCAGTACCAACTGCATTAGGTGCTTTTGGTGGATATAAGCTAGCTTTTTTATTAACACAATTAATGCAATGAAAAAAACTTTTTATGTTATTGAAGCTAGAGATATTAAAACAAAACTTTTAGAAAAAAAAATGCTTTATACTACTAAAGCAATGTATGAAACTAAAGGTAAAGAAAATATAGATAAGCTTAGAAAAATTTATAATGTAAAGGTTATTAAATATTTTTGTTATGCAGAAGAAGTAATTAAATTAAATAAAAATTAAATATGGGAACTAATATAGCTGATTGGAATAGATTTTGGGATAATTTTAATAGAGAATTATATATCAAAATTTTAATGATAAAACATAATGAGATAAAATGATAATAGATATTGGAAAAATGACTGTAACAGAGGCATATAAACATTTACAGCCAATTGCTTTAGCATATGGTCTTAAATTAAACAGAGCAAAAGATTTTAAATTTGCTAGACTAGTGTTTGTTAATTTATACAGACATGAACTAGTGTAAAAAATATTAAATATGGCAATACCGTGTTATAAATGTAGAATAAAAAAAGAAAGGTCCGAAATGGAAGATCTCGGAGTATGGGTATGTAAAGATTGCTTTCAAAAATTAGAAAGTAAAAGTAAAAAGAAAAAGAAATGATTAGAATATTATTATTAGCATTCTTATTAGTAGGATGTGATGGAAAAAAATATGAAAATAAACGGAATGAAATATGGGACAAAGCAGAAATGCTTGATATAAAATATTATAAGAGTGAAACTGATCCAAGATATATACAAACTTTTAAAATGAATGGATACAAGTTTGTAATATATACTAATGAACGTGGTAGTGCTATAACAGCAATACCTTTAGATAATAATGCAGAGTACATCCGCATGTTAGAAGAAGAGAATCAGATATTTGGATCAAAATTAGCAGAATATGAGTAAAGATTTAAACAAACATAGACAAATAAAAAGTGTAGATAGTAGAAGTAATACAGATATATACAGTGTAGACAATGAAATAATTGCTATGCCTAATATTACTTCTTTAGTAATATATTTAATGAAAAAGCATTCAAATGATGCTGAATTTGGTAAAGAAGTAAGAAACGCAATACTATCATGGAAAGAAGAATAAAAAATTTAAGTAAACAGATATGTTCAGAACATTATGAAATAACTAATAATTCCGAGTGTAAAAATTTACATATGTTATGGTACATGTATACAGAAGGAGTAAAGAAAAATTCATATAGACCATTTGTATTTTTAGCTGAATTAAGATTATTAAATTATCTCGGTTATATACCTTCAGATAGTGTTGAAAATGCTATAAGATTATTAGAGTCTCCTGATAAAGAAAATTTATTTGTGGCTTCTCAAGTAATTAAATTCTATAGAAAACAAAGAATTAAGGATCTTGGTGAATTTAATAAACATAATATGAATAAGGAAGAATACATTAAAGTTAGAAAAGATTATGAATCTAAAATTTTAAATAAAGATGTATGGAGTAGTAAAAAAAAATTAGAAAAAGATGACTGAAAAAGACTTAATGAACCTAGACTTTGAGAAAGTTATGGTATTAAATGAAGAAAGTGATAATGGATATGATTATTATTATTTTCGTAAAAAAATTATAGAAGGTTTAACAATAACAGCAGATTATGATACAAATAATAATTTAGTTGTTTTTTCAATTGAACCAAATTTTGTAATTAAAGATATACAAATTTTAAAAGAATTAATAGATGTTTTCAGCAAAATTAAAAATGCAAAACGGAAAGCTAGTGTATCCAAAGAAAATGGATAAAGCAGCTTTTAAATTATTTACTAATAAACTTTCTGAAGGACAAGAAATAGATGTATTTATGTCTATTTCTGATTCTGAAGGAAGTGGTGCACAAATATCAAAAGTGCATGCTTGTATACGAGAATTGGCCAAGGAAAGTGGCTATAGCTTTGATGATATGAAAAAGCTAGTAAAAGATAAAGCAGGATTACTTATACTTAATGATTATAAGTCTTTTGCTGAATGTGATAAAAGTGAATTAAACTTGGCTATTCAGGCCTGTATAGAGATAGGTGAATTTTATAACGTTAACCTTCATTAGGATTATCAGCTATTTTTTGTAATTGTTCTTTGAGCTCTTTTTCTGAATATTCAGTTTCAATAAAAGCATCATTTTCTTGAGCTTGTTTTTCTATTTCACTAACAAGTAATGTTAAAACGTAGAAATTTCTTTCTGTTTCATTCATTTCTTCGAACTTTTTACTTGTAATTGATTTTACAAATTCTTCAACTTCTATAGTTTTATCACTATAAAGTTTTGAAAAAACTGAAAAAACTGAAGATTTAGACATTAAATAAAATGTTTTGTTTACTTTGATATTCAAAATAGCATCATCTTTTAATTGTCTTGCTTTGATAGTTTTTTCCATTATTATAATTTTTATAAATATAAACAAAATATGAAACAAACTATAGATATTGAAGATATTAAACAAAAAATAATTAAAAAATTAGAACCATCAGGGTGGCACAGACCTCTTAGATCTTTTATATTTAGTTCTGATTTTGAAAATATAATTAAGCAACTTATAATACTATCTAAAGATGGTAAAAGATTCACTCCAAAACTAAGTCAATTATTTAGAGCATTTGAAGAATGTCCTTATGATGAACTTAAAGTGATTATATTAGCACAAGATCCATATCCAAGATTAGGAGTAGCAGATGGTATAGCATTTAGTTGTAGCAATACTATGGAACAAGAATTAAGTTTAAGACTTATTTTAAATGAAATAAATAGAACTGTTTATGATGGTGTTGGACAATCCCATAATCCAGATCTTAAAAGATGGGCTAATCAAGGTATATTAATGTTAAATACTGCACTTACAACTACAGTAGGTAAAACAGGACAACATTATGCAATATGGAAACCTTTTTTAGCTTATTTATTTGATTATCTAACTTTTGCACACACAGGACTAATATATGTGTACATGGGAAAACAAGCAAATGAATGGAAAGATTTAGTAAATGATATGAATTACAAATTTTTTCTAAATCATCCAGAGAGCGGTGCATATAATAAAAATCAAAAATGGGATTGTAAAGATTTATTTACAGATATACAAAAGATTTTAAAAGACAATAATAATTTTTCTTTAATTTGGTAACATGAATGAAATATTTAATAAGTTAATAAAAGAAAAGTTAACACCTAATTCTTTATATGTTTTACATTGTGTAAAAAATAAACTATCCCCATCTAAATCTTTGGTTAATTCTAGTTTAGAAATACATAGATTAAAGAATGAAAATTGGTTAAATGAAGATTTGCAGTTAACTAGTAAAAGCTTTATCTTTATGGAAGAGTTAGACTCTTACTTTAAAAAGAGTAAAAAGAAGACTTCTAAAAGTTTAATGGGAGATAATTTTGATACAAATATTAAATTGTACAATGAATTATTTCCTGCTAAAAAACTTGGAAGTGGTAAATATGCAAGAACTAATATAAAGAACTTAGAAACAAGTTTTAGATGGTTCTTTGAAAATTATGATTATACATGGGAAACTATATTAAAAGCTACTAAAAAATATGTTTTTGAATATAGTTTAAAAAATTATGAATACATGAGAACTTCTCAATACTTTATTAGAAAACAAAACTCAGATAAATCATTTGAGTCTGATCTAGCTACTTACTGTGACATGTTAAATTATGGTAGCCCTAATGAAGAACAAGACATATTCAAAGAAAAAATAGTATAATTTGGAACAGTTTAATGGTGCAAAGCCTTTAAAGGCTATTAGTAAAGTACGTGCTTATGAAAAAGCTCTCTTAGAAATGAGAGGGAGAATGGATGGTAGAATAAAAAGTCTTGTAACAGCATGGCCAAAGTTTAATGATGCTACATTAAATGGTTTAGAATGGAATACTTTAACTGTAGTTGGAGCTAGACCTGGTGTTGGTAAGACTTTGTTTATGGAGCAACTAGTTACAGAAGTTATTGCTCTTAATCAAGATCAAAACTTTCATGTGTTGCAATTTCAATTTGAAATGCCTGAAAAAACTCTTGGTATGAGAGCGTTTTCTGCTATAACTCAAAAAGACTATGGTGTTTTACATAGTAAATATGAACCTTTACAAGAAGATATTTATGAAAAATGTAAACAATATACAAGTACACTAAATAAAAATAATAGAGTTTTTTCTATTTATAGACCGTGTACTGTTAATGAATTTTGTGCAAGTATAGATTATCATTTTAAACAGCATGCGATTGAAAAAAATGGTAAAAAAATATATCCAAAATTATTGGTGACAGTGGATCACTCAGCTTTATTTAAAAAAGATAAACATGAGAAAGATAGATTTGAAATGCTATATAATTTTGGTGAAGCACTAACACTTATGAAAAGAACGTATCCTTTATCATTTGTCATTTTAAGTCAATTAAATAGAAATATTGATGACCCTAAACGTGCTATGGAAGGTACATATGGTAATTATGTTTTAGATTCTGATTTATTTGGTGCTGATGCATTATTACAACATGCTGATATAGTGCTTGGTATTAATAAACCAGCTGCTAGAAAAATTAGATATTATGGCCCAGAAAGAATACAAATAACTGATCCAGAAACTCTTGTATTTCATTTCTTAAAATGTAGAAATGGTGATACTAGAATGAGTTTCTTTAAATTAGATAGAGATACAATAAGAATAGTAGAAATGAATACACCAACACAAAATAACAAATTACAAATATGAGTACAAGACAAGAGAATCAAAAGATTCTTATGGCAACACATTTGCCAACATTTAAGAGGTTGAAGATCATTGACCCTTATTTTATTGCTAAGTCTGCATGGGCTCCTCCTGGAGAACCACTTAAAATGCAGTTCTTTCCTAATGAATTAAAACAAGGAAGAGATATCTATACAGAGCTTAGTGATTTTAATGGAGTATCAGAAGATCCAACACACACATTGTATAAATTAAAGCATAATTCTTTCTATGCAGAAGAATATCCTTTGGAGCAAAAAACTAGTAAGTCGGGTAATGATTATGAAGTATATGTAATTCCTATTGAAGAATTAGTTGCTGTTGATAAAAATACAGGTAAAGAAATACCTTATAATGCTTATCAAGATTATCTAAAAAATCCCCCAAAAAAAGAAGAAGTAGAAACTAAACCTGCTGATTTTCCAAACTTTACTGAAGAATATCTTGATGTGGGATTAAAGAAAAAAGAAAAAGATGATACTAACTATGTTCCTTGGAAAGAAGATGATAAAGATTTAAAGAATTTTCCAGATTGGTTAAACACTTTAGATAGAATAGCAAGTGCATTAGAAAAAATAGAAAAAAAGATAAAATGAGTATAGTACTTCCAACAAAAAAAGTAAAAAAAGAAAGAGTTAATCCTAAAAGATTAATAATCTACAGTAAACCAAAGACAGGTAAAACAACTGCTTATGCAGGCTTAGAAAACAATTTAATATTGGATCTAGAAAATGGTAGTGAGTATGTTGAAGCTTTAAAAATGAAAATTAATAACCTTCAAGAACTTTTAGCAGCTGGTAAAGCCATAAAAGATGCAGATAAACCTTATGATTATGTTACTATAGACACAGTGACTGCATTAGAAGAAATGGTAATGCCTTTAGCACTAAAGCTTTATAAAGCTACAAGTATGGGTAAGAACTTCTCTGGTGATAATGTAACTACTCTTGCAAATGGTGCAGGATATTTATATATTCGTCAAGCTTTCTTTCAAGTTTTAGATTTTATTGATACATTAGCACCTCACATTATTTTATCTGGTCATATTAAAGACAAAGTAGTTGATGATAAAGGTGAACTAGTTATGGCTGCAAATATTGACTTAACAGGTAAAATAAAATCATTAATATGTGCTAATGCAGATGCTATTGGTTACATGTTTAGAAAAGGTAATCAAACAATTATCAATTTTAAAAATGATGATAATGTAACATGTGGAGCTAGACCTATCCACTTAAGAGATGAGCAAATAGTCATTTCTGATATGAATGAGAAAGGTGAGATAACAACTCACTGGAATAAAATTTACAAATAATTAATTAATAACTAAAAAACAAAAATCAATGGGTTTAAGTACAACAGATTTAACCACAGAAAGTGGCAGCGGAATGCCAAAAACAATTGCTCCTGGTAATCATGAATTAAAAATTAACAGTCTTAGATTAGATGAATTTAGATTTATAGAAGGTGCGTATCATTTATTGATAGAGATGGAAACAATGCCTATAGAAGGTTTTGAAGGATTTTTGCGAGATAGAAATGATGAAAGTAAAGGACGATATGAAGGACAAATTGGTAGAGTCAAAGCTAGTCAATATGCTTTTGCTGATGGTGAAACTAAATCAGGTATTAAAATTCAAAGAGATAGATCAGTATTAATGTTTCTAAAAAACTTATCTAATGCTCTTGGAATTAATGATTGGTTTGCTGAACAAGATAATAAACATGAGACTATTCATGATTTTGTGAAAGCTTTTAACGATACTGCACCTTACCAAGATAAATACTTACATACTTGTCTTGCAGGTAAAGAATATGAAAACAAATCAGGATACATTGCATATGATTGTTGGTTTGCAAAAGCACAAAACAAAAAATATGGTTATGCTCCATCTGCTAAAAACGTGTTAACTTATGATGAATCTAAACATTTGAGAAAGATTGAGAACAAGCCAGTTGAATCTTTTGGTAATGATGATGATTTATCTATACCTATGAAAACAAGTTCAGATTTTAATCTAGACTAAGTTCATATTAATTTAAAATAAGGGGGAGATTTATTAGTCTCCCCTTTATTATTTAAAACCAAAATATGATTTCAATTAAAAATTTAATTTCTGATTTAAGTGATATACCTACAGGATGGCCTTTTGAACATTACTTGGGATTATCTGAAACACTTGATGGTCAAGATGTAAAGATAAGATCTATAGTTAATACAAGAGAGCGTACTCCTTCAATGTGCATTTATCTTAATGCTACTACTGGAAGATATTGTTTTAAAGATTTCTCTTCTGGTAATGGTGGTGACTCTGTTGAGCTAGTAAAAATTATTTTTGGACTTACACGGGGACAATCTGCTATGAAAATTATTCAAGACTATAATCAATATGTTCTAAACAATGATTGTAATCCTATACAAGAATATAAAGTTCATAGTAGATATAAGGTAACTGATTATGAAATCAGACATTGGACAACAATTGATCAAAAGTATTGGACTAAGTTTAATATTGGTTCTAGACTCCTTGAGAAGTATAATGTGGCCCCATTGCAGTACTATATAATGACTAAAGAAGATAATAATGGTAAGGAAAGTTCTATAACTATTAAAGGTCTTAGTTTATATGGTTACTTTAAAGATGATGGTACACTTTATAAAGTTTATCAACCTAAAGTTTCTGATAAGAAATTTATAAAGGTTAAAAATTACATTCAAGGATCTGATCAATTAAAATATGATAAGAAGTATCTTGTGATTACATCCTCACTAAAAGACTTAATGGCTTTTGAGAGACTTAAGTTAGATAATGTAGAGTCAATTGCACCTGACAGTGAGAATACTTTAATACCAGAAAGTATGCTTAAAAGTATAATACCAAAATATCAAAAGATATTTGTTTTGTTTGATAATGATGAAGCAGGTATTAGATCTATGAAAAGATATAAAGAAAAATATAATTTTGATTATGTGATTTTAGATATGGAAAAAGATTTATCTGATTCTATTAAAGCACATGGTCTTACTACAACTAGAGCAGTATTATTGCCTTTATTAAAAAAATTAATATGAAAAAATTAAAAGATGAAGTTTATCAATGGAAAATTTATGATGACAAAGAAATACTTATTCCTTTTACAGATGATATGATTCCTGAAAATGCTATAGGATTTATTTATATAATAAATATGCTTAAGGATGGTGATATGGTTGGTTACATAGGTAAAAAGAATTTTTACAGTAAAAGAAAGAAAAAATTTGGTAAGAAGGCTTTAGCTCTTATGACAGATAAACGTTGTAAAAAATATGAAACTATTATAAAATTAGATTATCAAAATTATTTTAGCAGTAATAAAGAGTTAAAGGAAGCTTATAAAAAAGGTAAGTATATGAATAGAACTATTATTAAAATTTGTTTTAGTAAAGCAGAATTAACTTATCAAGAAACTAAAGCTCAATTTCAATATGAAGTTTTAGAAAAAGATAATTGGTTAAATGGAAATATATTAGGAAGATTTTATAAAGGCAAAATATGAATAAAGAAGTTTTAAAGAACTTACTAGTTATGATGCAGTCGAATGATGTAGATAATCATTATATGGCAATGCAAGCAATTATAAATCTGGGTGACCCTAATACTGTAACAGAAAATTACAAAGAAGAATTATTATTCTTATGGTTATATGGTAAATCTGAAATTAGTGATTGGGCATCTATAAATGACAATATTGCAAAATTATATGGCGATTTGATAAGTAGATACAAACCAAAAATGAAATCATATACAGCTTCTTATAAGTCAGAATTAAAACTTAAAGAAAGATGGTTAGGTCATATGATAGGAACAAATACTCGCATTAAAAAACCATGGATAGCAGAATTGATAATTGAAGAGATGATCAATGAAAAAAAGAGCATGTTCAAAGCTCTTGATTTTAAATACAAGGAAATTCAAGTAAATATAGTACAATGAATAAAGAAGATTCACTAAGTAAAACATCAAAAGATTTGATGTTAAAGGAACCCTATTATGGTTTCTTTTTGCTAATGTTGCACAAAAGTTGGAGTGACAAGCTTCCAACTGCAGGTGTATGTAAAAATGGCATCAACTTTCAATTGATGATCAATGAGAAGTTCTGGACCGATTTGTCAGAAGAACATAAACTAGGATTACTAAAACATGAATTACTTCATATTGCATTTCAGCATCTTACAACCTTCACTATGTTTAGTGATAAGAAGATGGCTAATATTGCAATGGATATGGAGATCAATCAGTATATAAATGCACATTGGTTACCTGAAGGTGGTATAGATATAAATGATTATGAGGATCTTAACTTAGACAGAAGAGCTGGTTCTAGATATTATTATGATAAACTTAAGCAAGCTAAAGAAGACAAGAAACAAAATGGTTCATCTGGATCTAAGAACATGGACAAGCTTCTTGATGGTATGGAAGAAGGTCAAGGTAAAATTACGATTGGACCAGCTAGTGGTAGAGATGGAAATAAAGAAGTTAATATACCTGATCATGAGTGGGAAGAGTTTGAGAACATGCCTGAAGCTGAGAAAAAGCTTATTGAAAAGCAAATTCAAAGAGTTCTTTCCGAAGCCCAAGAGCAAACTCTTAAGAAGAGAGGATTTGTACCAGGTGAAATATCAGGTCTTATTAAACTTGATGAAGTTATAGCACCTAAATTTAATTGGAAAGCATATATCAGAAGATTCACTGGTATATCTACTAAAATCTTTACTAGAAAAGTTAGGAGAAAAGAGAACAAAAGATACTCTGACAATCCTGGCCTTAAGGTAAAGATGAGACAAAACATGCTTGTTGGTATTGATACTTCAGGTTCTGTTTGTGATGATGAATTAAAAGAATTTATTAATGAGATACATCACTTATATAAAGCAGGTGTTGATGTTACAATTGCACAATGTGATTCTAAAATGCAATCCGTTAAAAAATATGATGGAAAGTTTGAGTTAGCAGTTGCAGGTAGAGGAGGTACAAGATTTGAACCTGTTCTAGAATTATTTAATGATAGAAAAGAGTTTACAAGTTTAATCTATTTTACAGATGGAGAAGCTTGGACAGATGTAAAACCCAGGAAGCCAGTTCTATGGGTGTTGTCAGAGAGATCTGATTTTAATGATAGCTTACCAGGAAGACAAATTAGATTAGAAATTTAAATTAAAAAAAAAAGACATGAGTAAAGTCACACAGTTAAACGTTGATGAGTTAAAAGGCTTCTTAAAGCACATGGTTACTAATAACCAGTATATTCAAAATGAAGGTAAAGTACCTGTTGCAATAAATATTGAAGGTGATGCGGGCCTTGGTAAGACTTCCGCTATTGTCCAGCTTGGTAAAGAGATGGAAATGGACGTTGTAAAGATTAATCTATCTCAGATAGAAGAATTAGGTGACCTTGTTGGTTTTCCTGTTAAAGAATTCAAGATTCAAAATAAAGAAGGTAAAAGCACTTGGATTATGGAAGCTCAAGTTGATGCTGCTATGAAGAAGGGTTACAAAGTTGTAGAGAAACGTATGGCTCATGCTGCACCTGAATGGATTCAAGGTAGAACTGAAGGTGGTTTCTTGGTTCTTGATGATTATACTCGTGCTGATCACAGATTTATGCAAGCAACTATGGAGATCTTGGACAGACAAGAATATATTTCTTGGTCTCTTCCAAAGAACTGGCATGTTATCTTGACTACTAACCCAGATAATGGTGAGTATCAAGTAACTTCTCTTGATGATGCTCAGAAGACTAGATTTATCTCTACAGAGGTAAAGTTTGATGCTAGTGTATGGGCTCGTTGGGCAGAAAAGGTTAATATTGATGGTAGATGTATTAACTTTTTGTTGATGAATCCTGAGATTGTAACACAGAAGGTTAATCCTAGAAGTATTACTACTTTCTTTAACTCTATTAGCTCTATTCAAAAGTTTGAAGATGAGTTACCACTAATTAATATGATTGGTGATGGGTCAATTGGAGAAGAGCCGTCTGCATTGTTTGCTATGTTTATCAATAACAAGTTAGATAAGATTATTAGCCCTGAACAGATTCTTACTAATGATGATTGGAACTATGTTAAAGGTTCTTTGACTAGTTGTATCGGTAAAGATGATGATTTTAGAGCAGATATTTCTAGTATTATTAGTACTAGAATTATCAACTTTGCATCTATAACAGCTGACAAAGGTTCAGTACCTCAAAAGATGATTGATAGAATTATTGAACTAGTCACTGAATGCGATTCATTTACTGATGACTTGAGATATTACATGGTTAAAGAGATCCTTAATGGTCACAAATCCAAATTCTCAAAACTAATGTTGAATCAAAAGGTGGTGGCGATGACTGTAAAGTAAATGACAGGTAAAGCAGTTTCCTGTTTTACTAAACATTAACCTAATTAATTCACAGATAGAGGAGTGTAAAAGCTCCTCTTTTTAAATTAAAAAAAATGAGTATAACAAAATTACCTTATATTACTTTAGAAGCTGATATAGAGAGAGATGAGTATAATAACTTACAAATAGGACAAACTAGAACAGCTGGTGCTCATATAGTAAATGTAGTTACTAGAAAATCCTATAGTCAAAAAGCACATGGTCTAAACTTTAACACAAGTAAATGGACACCACAAATGAAAGATAAGATTTATTTTATGAAGGGCTGTACAGTCCCAAGAGTAAAACTTAAAGATTTATCTGTAAAATATAAAATAAGAACTACTACTGACTTAAGTAAAGCAACTGTGGTTGTTGGCAGTGATAGAGCTGGACATAAACTGTTTAAATCCGAATGGATGTACATGATTCCTACAGAAGTTTTCCTTGCTACAATTGAAGCTCTAAAAGAGTTGTCTTCAGATTTTGATGAGTATTATGTAGAAATGATAGATGATACAATTTTAGGATTTGATAGAAATAAATTAGAATATATTGCATGTGATTGGAATACAGCAAAACTTTGCCAAGCTACTAATACCAATATTGGACCTTTGGGACCAGCAATTCTTAAAAAGTTAGGTATTACTAAAGATCAGTATAAAAAATCTGATTATAGTCGTTATGGTAATGATAATGTATGGACTATTAGTGATAATAATTTAGAGATCTATGAAGAAGTAAAAACTAAAAGCATTATTGAGCAAAATGCATTGCTTGAAGTTCTTAATGGTGATGATGCTGTCTTAATTGATTTAGATACATATCAAAACTTAAGAAACATGTTTAAAAGTTCTGACAGTGACAATCATGTTATGGCGATGGAGATTATGGCTAATGCTAATTATTTAGATAGTCTTTTATTTCTTGAGATGTTGTTCTTTCATCACTATAATCAAATTGATAATTCAAGAACTAAAAATCATGTTAACTTTAAGTCACTGAAAAATTATCTTGGTAGAGGTACTTATAGTGATACTCATATTGATTCTGTTTTTAAAAGTTTATTATCATTTAATAAATTAGATCAAGATGCTCTTGCATTTATTATGGAAGATCAGAAATCATACTTTAGCAATAATGGCTATTCTAACTATATAAAACCTACCGCTTATGGGATTAATCCAGAGTTTCAGCCACAATTAAATTATAAATGGGTCTATAAAACTGAAACTTTTGTAGATCAAAGTACAGTAATTGAAGTTGAAGAAGAAAAGGTTGTTAAAGATACTGTAGAAGAAGTTACAGTTTCTGAGCCTGTCACGGGAGAAACAGGATCCCTGCCAGATCCTGAAATTAAAGAGGTAGAAGTAGAAACAGAAGAAGAAGCTACAGAAGAAGTATTAATAGCAGAACAAAAAGAAGAAAAAAATGAAGAAGAATTCGATTGGTTCTAATGAACTACAACAATTTTACAATAACAAATTTTATTTTAGCTATAGCGGAATAAATAAGTTATTGTTTTCACCAAGTTGGTTCTACAATCATTATATTCTAAAGGAAAAAGAAGATAGTGTTGACTCTCACCTAGTACAGGGGAGGGTCATTCACTGCCTTCTTCTTAATCCTGAAGATTTTGATGATGAGTTTATTGTAGTTCCTGGTAAGATGCCAGGTGCTAGCAATAGAACAATTGTAGATGAAATTTTTAAAATACATTTGGAAAGTTTAGATGATTCACTAACTTTGGACAATTATGAGACTGCAATAGTAGATCTCTTAGAGAAAATAAACTTGCATCAAAAGCTTAAGACTGATGAAGCAAGAATCAAGAAAATCTTAATACCTGATAATATTAGTTATTTTGAGTTTCTGAAATCAAGTCAAGGTAAGACCTTATTAGATAATAAAACGCTTAGTTATTGTAAAGATTGCGTTGATTCTGTAAAAGAGAATGAGTCTATAGTACAGTTGTTACAACTTGATAGAAAAAAAGAAGATACCCATCTAGAAGTTTTTAATGAAGTTAAAGTAAAGATTGAAAATAAAATCTATACTGATGACAAATCATTTGGATTTAAGGGTATACTTGATAATGTAATTATAGATAATGATGCTAAAGTTTTATTTATCAACGATGTCAAGACTACAGGTAAGCCTTTATTAGATTTTGGTGAGTCTGTTGAATATTATAGATATTGGATGCAAGCTGCTATTTATTATCAATTAGCTTTTTATAAGTGGATTAGAGATAAAGAAGATAGCATGGAGTGGAAAATTAACTTTACATTTGTTGTTATTGATAAATATAATCAAGTGTATCCATTTCAAGTTTCAGATGAAACTATGCATAACTGGTTAAAAAACCTTAGAGATAATATCTTACCTATAATTGAATACCATTATGATAACAAAGATTTCACACTACCGTATGAATTAGCAACAGGTAACTTAAAACTTTAATAAAATATGGCAGTAAAATCAATTTATAATAAATACTTTCAAAAATCCAAGATATTTATATATCCTTTACTTGGATTTAAACGTGGTATTAAAATAGTTCCGAGTGAAACTTATCTTGCTTGGGATCCTTATTATATACCAGAGGATATGAAATTGGTGTGTTTATATCACCCAAAACAAAAAGATGATTATAAAAAGTTTGAAGAAGATGTTTTATTAAAGCATACAAGATTAATAGATGTAAAAGAAATTGATAACGATAATAAATTATTTGTTTTTGATTTCTCTGATCTAGATATAAATTGGAATCATTTGATTGAAGGTAATTATAGCAAAATTAAAAACTCTATTAAAGGTGACATATGTTCATTCTTTGACAATACGAGTGCTAATTTTGTATATATAAGAAGTTATTTGTATCCAAATAAATATTTTGAAGATTATGCAGAATGTCTTGATGTTGACATTGAAATGTTAGAAGGTGTAGGAGAATTATGTAGTAAGCCAAACATTGAAAAAGAAACATTTAGAGTAAAACAATTGGAAAAAACAGAAATAATTAATTAATTTGTAATAAAAACTAACATGAGTGAAAAAACAATGATGCTGGTTGAATCAACCTGGCAAGATACAACAACTTTTAAGATGATCCCTGTGAGCAATGATTGCCCATATGTAGAGTGTATATTTGATCCATCTTCTAAAGTATTTGTAATAATTAGTAAAGTAACTAAAACATCTTTACATATGTTACCTAAGCTTGATGAATACGGAAAAGCTGTAAGTGGTAATAAAGGAGCAAAACAAGAAAGAAAATCTATTGATACTTTTCAAGAATACTATATTGAAGATATAGAAAGTATTAATGAAATTACAAATCATTTTGCTATCAATGCAAAAAAGTTTGATACTGACAAGTTTACAAAAGCTCTTTCAAACAAACCTTCAATTGCTGCAGTGGCTGACTAATGACTAGAACTCATTGGGTAATGGACTATGAAACTTTATTAAATTGTTTCATAGCCGTATTTGAAGATATTAAATCTGAGGACCGTGAGATATTTGTGATTCATAAAGAAAGAAATGATTGTCTAGAATTTATTACATTTTTAGAGAGAAACATTTTACTTGAAGAATGGCATGTGTCTTTTAATGGTATAGGATTTGATGCTCAAGTTACAGAACACATATTAGAAAACAAAGAACAATTGCTAGAGATGTCTGGTGAAGAAGTTGCTCTGTTTATATATGCAAAAGCCCAAGATACTATTCAAAGATCAAGTGAAGGAGAGTGGGCAGTCTTTGCTCCATGGACTCTGCAAATTAAACAAGTTGATGTATTTAAACTTAATCATTGGGATAATGCAGCTAAGAGAACTAGTTTAAAGTGGGCTCAGTTTAGTATGGATTGGCAAAATATTCAAGATATGCCAATACATCATAGTACTGAAATCAAAACCCTAAAGCAGATAGATGATATAATAGAGTATTGTATTAATGATGTAGCTTCTACTAAAGCAATTATGTATCGCAGCAAGAAAGAAATTGCTTTGAGACAAGAGCTTACTAAGGAGTACAATATAGATCTATTTAGTGCATCTGAACCAAGAATTGCAAAAGAATTATTTGCAATGTTCCTGAGTAAAAAGACAGGAATAAAAAAATATGATTTGAAAAAAATGAGGACCCATAGGTCTAAGCTTATAGTTAATGATCTTTTGTTGCCTTATATTAAATTTGAGACAGCAACATTTCAAAGACTGGTAAGTAAATTTAGAGATCTAGAATTAAATCCATATGATTTAAAAGGTAGTTTTAAATACAGTGTCAGATATAAAGGAATAACTACACACTTTGGCCTTGGTGGTGTACACGGTGCACGTAAAGATATATATACATCTAATGATGAATATGTGATAATGTCAAGTGATGTTACAAGTTTCTATCCTAATCTAGCCATCAGAAATAAATGGTCACCAGCACATCTTCCTAAAGAAGATTTTTGTGATCAGTATGAATGGTTCTTTGATGAAAGAAAGAAGATACCTAAATCTGACCCTAGAAACTATGTTTATAAGATTGTACTAAATAGTACATATGGTCTTAGTAATGATGAGAACAGCTTCCTATATGATCCTGAGCTTACCATGCGTATAACTCTTAATGGCCAATTGAGCCTTATGATGTTATATGAAATGATATGTGAAAGGATTCCAAATGCAATTCCGCTAATGCAAAATACAGATGGTCTTGAAACAAGAATTCCAAGAAAATATGTAGATGAGTATATGCAAATTTGTAAAGAGTGGGAAGATATCACTAATCTACAGCTGGAACATGATACATATCAGAAGGTTATACTAGCAGATGTAAATAACTATATAGCAGTCACAGAAGGAGAAAACTTTAAAACTAAATGTAAAGGTAGATTCGTATTTGAAGATCTGCCGCTGCATAAGAATAAAAGTTTCCTATGTGTAAGAAAAGCTATGCATGATTATTTTATCTATGGTACAGACCCTGAGCAGTCTATCAAAGAGAATACAAACATCTTTGATTTCTGTGGTGGCGTTAAAGCTAAAGGTGATTGGAAATTTTTTGAAGAACACATTGTTAATGGAGAACATAAGAGAGATCCGTTACAGAAAACTGTTAGATATTACATAAGCAATAAAGGTTCCAAGACTGTCAAAGTACACAGTATAGATGGAAGAATTGCGCAAATAGAAGCAGGTAAATGGTTACAAACTATGTTTATTGATTATATAGTGAAGCCATTTGAAGAATATGATATCAATTATGATTTCTATATTAAAAAGGCCAAGAAAGAAATAGAAGCTCTTGAGCCAAAAACAAATCAATTAGAATTATTTTAATATGCCTAGAAAAATCAAAAGTTACGGAAGACAAGATCTAATAGATGTTACACTTCCAAATCATGCTGATTCGTATACTGTAATAAGCCACAAGTCTGTAATGGACTTGTCAACTGAAGCATTGAAAGATGCTGGATTTAGTATAACAGCTGAAAACTATAGAGCCACACATGATGGTAACATAGCTTCAGCTATATATACTTTGAACTTTGGAAATGATCCAGAGTTGTCAATGATGTTTGCATGGTCAAACAGTTATAATAAACAAATGAGGTTTAAATGTGGAGTTGGTGCAATCCATAATGTAAACAATACAAGTTTAGTTTGTGGAGATATGGGATCCTGGGCAAGAAAACACACAGGTTCTGCAGATACAGAAACTAAAGAAACAATAGAGCAGCAAGTAAAGCTAGCTAAAGTGTATTATGAGCAGCTATGTTCTGATAAAGAGTCTATGAAAAAGATCAATCTAGATATTAGAAAGCAGTCGCAGATACTAGGTATGCTATTTGCTGAACATGATATCTTGACTACTGAACAGGCTAGTATGATTAAGCAGCAGATGAGTAGACCAACTTATAAATGTACTGAACCAGGTACATTGTGGGAGTTTTACAACTTTGTTACTATTGCCTTACAGCAATCACATCCAAAGACTTGGATGGAGGATCAGAGAGTTCTACACTGGTTTATTAGTGACACGTTTAAATTTAACAAAATAGAAGACAGAGAAGTTAATGAAGCTGTAGTAGATATAATACCTGAGAATTCAGAAGTAGAGACCAAAGATCCCGCGCAGATAGATCTAGTAGATTCTATTGCTGAGATTGAAGCAGAGAATGCTCAAATTCTTACTGAAGATAAGTTAGTTGAAGCAAGAAAAATGTTCCAAGCTAATGATGAAGATTCTGTACAAGAACTTGTAGATGTTGAATTTGACGATGATGGTATACCTTTACCTACGTATGATGAAGATCAAATTGCAGAACGCATCAAAGAAGATGAAGCTGCAGTAGCTGAAGTATGTGATGAACCATCAATGCCCCTAGGGTCAGATGATATGAATTTATGTCCAGACATTAGTGATGCAGAAGCTGCAGATATAATCAAAGGCCAAGAAGCTGTTGATCGGCAAATGGCACAAGAAGCGGAAGCTGATAATTCAGTATCTGATGAAAATATAGATGACACTCTCAAAGGAGAACCAGATTTTAATTTAGATTTTACACCAACTGTAAAAGATGAAGAAAAAGAGGATATTCAATCAGGAGATTTTGATTTTGATTTTGCATAAACTAATATGAATAACCATAAGGGAGATAGCTTAGGCTGTCTCCCTTTTTTTTTACCTGTGCAAGTTAATAGAAATCGTAGATATTAATAAAAATAAAGTAATTGTATCTATATTTTGATCTTTAGAAGGGCCAATGTACTCCCATCCAATAGCAAACCTATCATGAGGCCAATGAAAAGATAAAGTTATTTCCCAATTCATTATATAGATGTTAAACTTTCGTAAACCCTTACTGCTTCTCTTGGACTTATATTATAACCTGGTAAACCAATCATTTTAATAAAATAAGCCCATGCTTTATTATCACCTTTTTCCCAAATACCCTGTTTTCTTTTATAAGTTTCAGTAATTTCCCAAGGCACAATTTGACCTGTAAATCTAGCAACTCTACTAACTGTTGACAGTGCAGCAGATGGTGATTTTATAGTTCTATATGCATCATTAGGATTTAAATATTGAAATGTTTCAGATCTCATTCTAATTGCTTCATATAAAACAAAGTTATATAAGTAACTATCTTTTAAATCTTCATCATCATCACCTAATCTCATTAGAACAGCTATAAGACCAACCATTGTTAAAATGGTAGCAATTTCAGATAAGAATCTTCTAATATTAGCTTTTTGTTGTGTATCATAAGTACTCCACTGTTTAGCAACATTAAGTTTATAAGTTCTTAAATCCTTTAAGAAAGTGCCAAAGAATGTTCTATAATATCCTTCTACAACATCCCCAAGTTCCTCATCAAATGCAAATTTTTGATATCTTCTTTTAAAGCCTGGATACATATGTTTTCTATACATTAAAGCTAATCTACCAAGAGAATGTCTTTGAGCAACACCTTTGTCAAAACTATTATATATACCATGCAATTTTTTACTTAAAGCATGGAGTCTATCTTGAAAACTTCTTCTATCTTTTTCAGTAAAAGGTCTGTATTCCTTATTACCATCTTTATCTTCTTCTATAAACTCAACATTATCAAAAAGAGCTTTTTGAGTTGCTCCATATTTTATGTGAGCATCGTACAAAGAAATTTCTTCCTTAGTTGCTTTATCTCTAACTTTTTGTCTGTTCATTAACGAAAGCATCCCTGAATATTGAATCTCATGCTCACCAAAATGTTGGTTAAAAAACAGAGTGTCAACTCTTATTAATTTATTAGCTAAACTACCTGTTACTATTCTTCCGTATTTATCTGCAAAGTTACCTTGCATAGGATCATATAACTGACCTAGCATGCCCAAAAAGCTTGTTGGTGCAACTTTACCAAAATCAGATATTGCTCCTGGTAAGTGCTTGATATAATCTTTACTACCTTTTGCAAAATCTTTATAGCCAAAATATTGTCCACCAGCAGCCTCAATACTTAGTTGTAAATTACCTTGAAACATGTTAGCAAAACCTTTTAGAGCATCAGCTGCTATAGAAGTTATAGCAGAAAAACTAGTAATAGTATTGGTAACTTTAGTTGCTGATAAATTTGCTAAACCAAGATCCTCTTGTTTTTGCATTTCACCATATACAATCATATCAATAAAAGCATCTAAATGTCTTTTAGAAAAACTCTCTCCGTTCTGAGTTATAAATTTTTCATAACCAAACCTTTTGGCAAAAGCATCTCTAACTTTAGTATAGTCTTTATTAAACTTAGGTGTTTTTCTTGCTGACGTTACTGTCTGCATTAAAGATATTTCAGAATGAATTTCATCCATAGCTTCATACTTATTAGCCATAGCACTAAATAAAAGTACAGAACTAGCTAAATCAAAACTAACATCATTTATATTTATATCTTGGACATAATAAATAGGTAAGAACTTTTTGATTCCACCACTTGCCATTTGTATGGCCAATTCTGTCTCATATGATTGCACTTTTCCTGCTTCTCTTATATTAGTTTTTACTAAATCTATAACACCCTGGTCAATCAATCTTTCCATATCTTTTTTTGATATAGCAGGAAGTTGTGAAAAAGGTCTTTCATTTTTAGGAATTTTTTTCTGTGCTTCATAGTACATAGTAGTTAAAGCTCTATGATATTTACCTTTAGCATTTATGGGATTATCTTTTGAATCATACATTGCAGACCAAGCTGGATTTATAAACTTTAATCTTCTAATTTGCGAATATCTTAAATTATCTTTCCAATAATCGTATTCTTCCTTATCCAATAACCCATTCTTAAGATCAGTTATTTTTTGGAGATCAATTTCATCTATTTCTGCTTGTGATTTTGGCTCATAAATTACATCAGTAACTTCTTTTTTTCTTTTTTTCTGCCAAATTTTTAGCTTGTTTCTTTCTACTGCAGTTAATTCACCATATTTCTTCTCCGCAAAAGGTTTAGGATTTGCTTTATCCCATTTAGCATAAAATTCATTTCTTTTCTTTTTATCATCTCTTGTAACAAACTTTGCTACTTTTCTAGTTACAGCATTTCCATCTTCATCCAATTTAACTTGGCCATTTTCTCTTACAGGAACTTCTATAATTTCAAATATACCCTCATTAAACTTCTGAGTATTATCTCTAGAAGCAGGTGCTGTAGGAAGATAGTCATTAAAAGCCTTGTCTATTTTTTGCAAGTTTTCTATATCTTTTAATTTTGCTAACTCTATCTGATCTTTAACAGCTTTTGCAAATAAAGCAATAGCACTATCTGGAGAACTAATAAGAGGTCCTATCCAGTATTCAAAAGGACCCTCTTCTACAGCAGCCTCTCTAAGAATTTGAATCATACCTTCCTCATCTACACTTCTCACCTTTAAAGCTCTTATTTTTTCATTTACAGTATCTATCTGATTTCTAATGCTTTTTTTTCTTCTATCAGTTTTTGCTTTTGATAACTCTTCAACTAACATTCTAGCTCTAGCTTGTTGAGTTTCTATACCTTGTATTATATTTTTATCAGAGTAAGTTGATTTAGCACCTACTAAAAATTTTGCTAGCAAAGGTATTGCAGCATCAATAATCTTTAATTTGATAGTATCTCTAAGTGAAATAGCTTCTTTTAATTTTTGTTCTGTAGATAATTTTACTTTACCGTCATCATCTTTATCAAATATCTGAGCAGCTTCCTTTTCTGTTATATTAAAGTAATCAATTATATCAGTAGTAGTTATTTCATTAAGTATATCATAACCATAAGCAAACTCATTCATTATAGACATCCTTCTCATTAGATCTTTTACATCAGCTTTAGGATCTTGGAGTTCTATTAATAATTCTTTCATCTTTTTTTTGAAAGCAATAGATTGTTCATAGGCATCATTAACAAAAAGTGTTATTGACTCAACTTCTTGAGCTGCTTTCATAGTCTCTGTAAGCTGTTGAAGTTTTTTTATAGAAGCCTCTTTAGGATCTTTTTGTCTTTGTAACACATCAATTCTTCCTTGAATATGCAATACAGTTTTTTCCATAAGATCTTGCATACTCGTTTTCTGAGCACTTTGCTCTTTATCAACTTCTGCTAGAGCTTCAGAAGCTTCTTTAACTTCTTCATTTTCAACTTCGTTATTAAACTCAGTAATATCCCCATAACCATATGCATACCAGTCTCTCATTACAAGGTCTCTATTACCTTGATGATATTTCATGAGATCTTTCCACTCTTTTGAACTTTCATTTGGACAACTTGCCATAACTTAACAGAATAATTTTTTAATTTTTACTAACTCAACATCTAATTCTTCTTGACTTGCTGCTTCTCTCATATTAGTCAATATAAGATCTACATTGTATCCTTTAAAAGATGCAAATGCAATAAAACCTTCATTTTTAGAAAGACTTTCTACTTCTGCAATAGCCATAGAAGCAATTTCTTCATCTACAGGTGTTAATTCTTTTTCTTGCTCTACACCAGATACAAGGTTTATAGTGTTTCCTACTACAGTTTCAGTATTTTTATTTACTAAATTATATAAATTAGTACCAGCTTCTATCCATCTTTGATTACCAATATCAAAAACATTTGGTTGATAACCTAATTCTGAAGTTAAATATTTTAATGTTTCTATTGCATTTTCCATTGATGGAGATTTAAATAAATCTTTTTGTTTAACTTGTACTTTAGGAGTAATAAAAACTTTAAAAGTATTGCCATCATAAGTTCTTTGTGTTTTAAATATATCAGGATGCAACTCTTTGAGCTCATTTATTAACTTAACTGCTGGTTGATAAATATCTTTTTTAGCAAATTTATTTCCATTTTTATTACCAACATTAATTACATAATCACCTCCATATCTTACATTATCTTTATGTATAAAACCAGTTAAATAAGATGCTAAAGTTTCTACTTTTGTATAAGGATTTATATCAAGTTGATTAAGAACTTTTCTTTTAGCTGAAGCAGGTACTTGGCTTCTGAGTTTTTTAATAGTTTCTTTTAAAGTAGGTATATAAAAGTTATCACTTTGCTCATTTAAATATTTATTTTTAGGATGACTTCTTACTAAAAGCTCAGCCATAAAATCTCCATATCTAGAGTCTAAAGATTTCCATTCTTTAAGATTTTTATTTATACAACTCATCTTTTATTATTTACAGTTATTCCATTTAGTATTCATAAACTGGATTTCATCTGCACCAGCTCTTACACCTTCATTATTAAACTCTGTTTGCAAATCTTGTACAGTCATACCAACTTTAGTTTTAATTTCATCGCTCCATTTATCATACAAATCTTGAATTACAGCACTTACTTCTACAACTTCAACAGGTAAAATTATTTCTTCTTTTTCTTCTTTAACATTTGTTATTCTAGCTGTTGCTTCTTGTAATTCTGTTTGTAATTGAGCTCTTTCTAAAAAGAAAACCATTGCAGATTGTATATTACCTTTTAATTTTTCAACATTATATTTTTTTGCTAAATCATCTAAACTTTTCACACCAGTATTTTCAGGTAATGTAGAAGCGCTTTCCATATTTTTACCTAAAAACATTTCATAAGATTGATTGTACATTTTAAAACCTTTAGAATTAAGCACTGAAGATTTTATAAAATCTAAAAGTTTTTCTAAGTTTTTTTCATTTTTTTCAGTAAAAACTTTTGACATAAATGTATTTACAGAATCATTCATAAATTTAGCAAACTGCTCACCATCTAAAATATTAGAAAAAGATAATGCTGATCTACCCACACCTTGTTGATAAAACATCATCATAGAAAAATCTTTAAATATTGCAGATATTTCATCACTTGTATTTGCATTTCTACCTGTGCTCTTTTTAGTTATATCTCGATTACCTAAATCTTTAATATTTTTAAAATATACACCAGCTGTTACCGAATCAATTATATTTTTATCCTTTAGTTCTAATAAAGATAAACCTCCTTGATTTTCTTCATCTATAACACTTCTACCCATAAAAGATTCACCTAATTGTTTTAATACGGGGTATGTATTTAAAAGATCTTGATTATTTTTTATAATGTTTAAAACATCTCGTGTATATGAGTACTTAGTTGTTCCTCGTATATAAGCTGAGTTATATGTATCTACTAAAGCTTTTTTAGATATAAACTCCTCATATTCTTTATTTGAATTAAAATCTGTTTTTTTATAATTTTTATATAAAATTTCTTTTTGAACCATGTATCTTGCAAAAGAATCTAATGTATCAAATGGATTTTCTTTAGGTTCAAATGTATCTAAACCTCTAGCAACAAAAGATAAAGCAAAGTCTTCTTTAGCATTTGTAAGATATGCTTTTTGTCTTAAATTTTTGCTACCTCCTCCCCATAAAGTTTTTAAACTATTCATGTCTACTTTAATAGTAGTATCAGTTATTTGAATAGGGTCTTTTAAAGTTCCTTTAAATTTTTCTACAACTCTATCTCCAATTGTTTTAGGAAGCTCAACTGGCAATTGATTCTCATCTGTAAAATTAGACTTTGTATTTTGATAGATAAAGTCAACTAGTGTATTATTAAATGCATTTACATACCTACCCTTTTCTCTTTCTCTAAAACCAAACTTTTTAGTAATTACAGCTTTATCATCTATAAGTGACTTTGTAATATAAGATGTAATCTTTGGATTTAATCTTAAGTCAAATAAAGGTTCAGCAATGTCTTGATATATTTGAGTTACATAAGTTGAAGATATAACTGATTCATTTACAAGTTTATCTAAAGTTTGTTTATCAATTTTTGAATTACTATAAAGCTCATCTATACGAGCTTTTCTTGTTAACACCCCAACTAATGTATCTAATCCAGCTGTATCTGGATTAAAAGCTTGCTCTAATTCTACCATTCCCATAGACTGACTTTCTATTTGAAAGAAATGAGCTAATAATGCAAGTTGTTGAGTAGTACCTTTATTTTCTTCATTGATTAAATTTTCTAACTCTTTACCTGTAAATTGTTTGTCTTTATTAAGATATTCTGATATATAATAATTTTGGTATTTTAAAGAGCTTAAATTCATGCTATCTTTATTTGCAAAATTATCTTTATATACAGATTCAAATTTATTTAACAAACCTATTTTAGGTGCAAGCTTAACCTCTATGTCTTTAAAATACCTAGGCATCATATACTTTGGAACTGACTTTACATTCTTGTAAATTTTAACAATCTTTTCTCTTTTACTGCCGTCTTTTGACTCCATATACGTAACTCTAACCTGAGCATCAGGATGAGTTTTAGCTAAATCTTTTAATACTTCAGTTACTCTTTTTGAATTAGAATATATTAAAGCATCTTGATAGTCTTTAATAGCACTTTCTTCAAAATTTATATCAGCACCCATTCCATCAAAAATTTCTTTTTCTCTAACACCTATTAAAGCTTTTTGTATAAAACCTGATGCTTCAGCTTTTCTTAAAATATAATCTGCAATTAAAGGTTGATTTACAAATGCAACAGCAGCTTCCTTAGAAACCCCAGACTGAATTAATCTAATTAATACTGGTAAAGCTTCTTTAGTTATATTAGCTCTACTTGCAAATGAATCATTTGCTCTATCTAAGATTGCTTGTAAGTAATGTGAAAGTATGTCTCCAATTACTTCTCCATCAACATTAATACGATTACCTAATGATATGTTACCTTTATCAGTTTTGTTATAATCAAAATTTAAAATAAAATTTCTTTGTATTTCAGAATTATATCTACCGTTTAGATTTCTTTCGTTAGGTATAAACTTATAGCTTAAAGGAAACTTAGCTCCTATACTTTTATATAATTCATGTTGTTTTACAGCTTTAGCTAAAATACCTAAAGGTCTGTTACCACCTAATAACTCTTTATGTTTATTTAAGTTATACTCAGCCTCCATAATTCTAGTAGGACTCATAGATTTTCTAGTGCTATTTGTATTTTGAGTTAAAGGATCATACACTGTACCAAGCTTACTATAAAATCTTACTACTTCATCTTTTAAATGATAATCACTAGTTGGTTTGGTCAAAGGTCCGTAGTTTGATGGATCTTTTATTATTGCAACTGAAGTACGAATCCATTCATTTTGAGAAAATCTTTTTTGTTGTTGAATTAATCTACTAGGCATACGCTGACCCTTAGTTCTAAATGATTTTCTTTTCTTTTTAAAATCAGGTACAGCTTCAGTTAAAGAACCATCTTTTTCAATATTAGGGAATGAGAAAAATAATTTATCAACATCAAAATCAGATCCAGCTTTAGCTACAATCTCTGTAGGTACAATAACTGTATTACCTAATGATGCATCTGTAAAATGCCATATCTCAAAAGCTTCTTTTAAGTTAATTGCATCTGTTGGTATTCTTGGTCCTGCTATTGTAAGTTTTTCTATATGTTTGTTTCTAAAATCAGTTTCTTTTATTAAAACGTTTAATCTTTCTCTTCCACCATCTATGTGATCACCTATTTTTTGCCCTTTAAATTCTGGATCCTCAATGTTTAATAAGTTTAAAAAATCTCCATTGAGACCTTTAGCTACATGTGCAAGAAGAGTTCCACTTTCAGTTTGTTGATAAAATTTAAGATTATTAGAACCTAAAAATTCTTTTTGATATGCCAATGTTTTATACATAGACATTTCTTGTTTAGTAGGTTTATCACCCTCATATATCATTTGATCCCAAAGGCCATTATAAAAAGTACTTGGTACTTGAACATCTGATTCACCCTTTGTCTTTTGATTTACAATAGCTTTAGTTATTTTATTTACAATAATTGATTCAACAACATCAGATACAGGAATAATAGAAAAATCATGCTTGAGATGATTACTTAGATTTACATCTAACATTGATATCAACTGTTCAGAAATACCTTTGAGTTCTAGATCTTGTCTAATTACCTCAATAAGATTAGTTAGCTTTCCTTGGTATTTACCATCTTTAAAAGTAAAACCAACTTTATCTAAAAACTCTTCTTTATAAATATCTGTTAAATTATCTACTGCTTCTTGATACTCCTTACCAAGTATTGCTTTTGCTTTACTTCGATATTTACCCATGTCAAATAAGGTACTTACATTAATTACTCTATCTTGAGTACCTAATGTGATATAGTTTTTTAGCGTACTTGATACCTTAGTTACATCTTTTAAATATCTTACATGCAATCTATTGTTTTTTAACTTTGCATCTTGATTGACATTTTTAAAATCAAAATTAGATTTCTCAGTAAATATATTATCAATATTTCCTTCTTCTTGAGTTAAGAATGCCGCTTTTGATCCTGAACTAAATACTGTCATATGAGTACCGTCATTTATCATCTTTGATTGTAAAGCATGCATCTGAGTACCAGGAATAGCAATTGAAGGTATTATAGGTGCAACAGCAAACTTATACATGGCTGTAGTAGCTATTTTTGCATTTGTTACTGGACCATAGTAATGTAACTTATAGACTGGAAAAAATTCACTTACTTTTGTAGAGTCAACTTCTACATCAGGATTTATTACATCTTGATATAAATCTTCTTGAGCTTCACTCCATTCGCTTCCTAAAAACTTAAGCATTCTATATGCATCTAAAGTTAAATAAGCTGCACCATCTGCTTCTTGCATTGCTTCATAAGGACTAGAATCTTTATCAAGTAGCTCCTTAAGTTTTTTCTCAGATAAAGTTTTACCTACGTCTTTAGCATTTGCAATATAGTCTTTTTTCCAAGCAGCTCGCATATCATCAAGATATACTGATGACCTTATTGGATCATCAATTACTGTTGTATTTAAGTGACCATCAAAAGTTAATTGTTTTCCAAACTGTAGGCTTGAATATGTAGTTGCATTAAACCCATTTACATCACTCATGAATTCTTGAGCATATTTATCATAAAGAAAGCTATCTCCATTAGATGTAGACCCAGGAACTCTTTTTGTTGCAGCCTCTTTAGCATGATCAAACTGAGCAGCATCACCGTTTACAAGATTAAACATTTCAAACTTAGAAATCCAATCATTGTAAAGATATGCTTTCATTACACTTTCTATAGTTCTATTACCTGCATACTCTTCATCCATTACAAAACCAAAAAGATTTTGATTTGCTTGGTATGGTACTTTGTTTAAGAAGTTATCAGTCATACTATCAGTTCTATCCTGAAAGTAATCTATAATAGACTTTTTAATTTCTGAGTAAAGCTTACCATTATTTTTTATATAGTCTACTACATCACCTTTAAACTCTACATCATTTGCTAATTTCTTCAACGTTTTATGAGTAGCATCAGATAATAAGTCATCTGTAAGAGTAAAGTTTTGACCAGAAAGATTTCCTGTTTCAAAATCTTTTTTTACATTTTTCGCTATCTGTGCTCTAGTCTTACCACCTGTACTGACTAAAGGTTTATTATAACCCTCTGTAGTCAATAAAACTTCTGGATTTTGTGCAAAGAATTGTATTCTATCAAACTCAGTTGCAATATAATCTAACAAAAATCCTTCTATAGCAACCTCTTCACCATCTTTAGAATCGAATTTATCTATATCAATCCATAAAGGACTTCCTGACTTCTTAGATTTTATACCACTATCAGTCATTACTGTAGCTTTAGATGTAGGCATAATAGAATATGCTAGCTTTTTTTCTGCATGTCTAACAAACTCTACTATACCACTAGTTAGTGACATATTAAGTTCTTGATAAAATTTATCAAGTGCTGTCAAGTCTGCTGTGTTCAAACCTTCTTCAAGACCAGTATCATCAATGATTTCAGAACCTGCCAACGTTATAATATTAAGCTCTCCTTTTCTTTTTCTATCTCCTTTTCTAGCAAATATGGAGTCTATTAATTTAGATCTTTCAGTAAAAAAGTTTTTGCTAGGCTTTAAATGGCCCATATAATCTTTATACTCATCATTAGTCCATAAATCTTTTAAGGTTTCAACACTGTTAATACCGTCAAGTAAAGAAGTTAAAGACATGTGATTTATCACAGAGTATGCTTTGTTTCCATCTGGTAGTTTTAAAGTTTGTCCTGGAGAATCAAAACCAAATTTAGATTGTATTTGTGTAATATAATTTAGTGCTGTATCAACTCTTAAGTTAGCTTGATCTTTATAACTAGGAAGTAATGCTATGTTTACTCTCCTACCTTTATTTTTAAGTATACTTACAGGATTAGCTTCAAAAGATCTTACAAGTCTTTTTTGATCATCTGTTAAATCTTTTTTACCTTTTAAATCCGCTATTTCTTCTACAAATCTTTTTATCTCAGAAACCTGTTTTTGGAATTCAGGTTTTACAATCTCTTCATTAATTAACTTAGTATTATCTAATCTTATACCTAATGCAAATAAAAAATCTTTAATTAACATGACTGCTCCTGCCCCTCCTTCAATTCCTGCATTAAGTTCTTCTAAAAGTTTTATTGTATTTAAAGATGCGGTTCCTTTATCAGATAGTTTTACATGTCTACTAAGTCCCATTTTAAAGAATGATTCAAACTGAAGTTGAACCTTTCTTATATCTGCCGTAGACTCTGTTACAGTAAAGTTTATATCAACTATATTTCCTTGGTCATCAGTTTCTTGTAATATAAGCAACTGCTTAAAGCTAGCTTTTGGTTTAGAAAAAGTTTTCCAAAATGAAGCTGACATCCTCATTGCAAAAGTATTATTAATACCTTCTGGAGAAGGTAACTTAGATTCAATAAGTTGATTTAACTCTGGGTAAACCTTGGCCTCTTCTTTAAGTAATTCAAAAGCTTTCTCTCTAGACTGTACAGCAGTAATAGTTTTAGATACTACATTCCATGTTTTTCTAAAACTAGCTCTTCTTTTAAACCCTAATTGATTTTCAGCATAAATAATTTTGCCTTTATTCTTGCCACTTTTATATTTAAGCGGCTCACCATTCTTGTCAAGCTTTACTTCATGCAAAGACTTTAAAAGATATATCACCTCTTTATCAGCTAATTCTAAAACACTTTTTTTATTATCATATAGTTCAGGATTTATACTATCCAATGTACCATCTAATGCTAAAACATCGTCTATAGTTTCATCTGCTTCATCTACAATCTCCGCTTTGCCGTCATCTTCAACTTCTACAACAAAGTATTTCTTTCTTCCAATTTCAAAATCAGAATTCATAATATGATATGCAATCATACCCCTTGGTGCAACTCCCTTTTTTAAATAGTTTGGATCTCCAAATTGATCAATAGATGCAGACAATATTCTTAGATTGTTAAATATAGCTTCTTGGGATGTAGTAAGATTTTTAGGTTTTCTATTTTCTATTTCTTCAAATATTTTAGCCCATTTATCTACAGCAATAGTTTTATATTTAGCACCAGATTTTTTGTAATTATCATACTGTTTCTTAGCATCAGCAACATCTGATACAACTATAATTTCAGCAAACCCCGCTTCACCTTCAGCATTTCTAATAGTCTTATGTACAAAGTAATCTCCTGTAATACTAATGTCATAGTACTTTTCACCTTTAACTCTTTCTTCTTTTAAGTTAGGATTAAGCTGATCAAAAGAATCTATTTGAGATCTTAGTAATACATACTTTTTTCTGCCATCTTCTTTTTCAAGTACAACTACAGATTTTTCTGCAAGAGCTTCAATTTCTGTTTGACCTTCTTTAGGCTTTGCGCTTAACATAAACTCATTATCAGTTGAGTTTGCCCAATCCGTGGCTATCTGAGCATGTCTTTTTACTAATTCACCTTTAACCCAAGTATATAACTTAGATCGCATGTTAGTATCTAACATCATCTGCAGTGAAAGCTTCTTAAGATTTGTAGGGGTAGCAATAGCTGCTTGTAGTTTTTTAAGTTTTTCTAATGCTTGCTCCTTTTCAACACCTTCTAAAGACTCTGCTAGTTTCTCTTGCTGTCTTATAAGCTTGGGTAACTCAGGTTGTAGTGATACTTGTTTGTTATATATTACATCAACAAGATCTGATATAATAGAATCCATAGATTCAGAAACAAGTTTACCATCTTGAGCACTTAATGCTTGTCTTCTATTTTTCTCTTTTCCTAATTTTTCTACAAATTGAGGACCTCTTTCTAAATAAAAGAATCTTGCATTGTCAATAGAAGCCTCATACTTATTTAAAAACTCTAGACTGCCCATTCGTAAATTTTCATACAGTTCTTTTACTGTAGGAATAGACATCATATCTACTTTAACTTCTTTTATAGAAGGTTGATTAGGAGTTTTACCTCTCAATTTATTAAAGATAGTTTTTAAAAAGTTTAATATTCTTCTAAATAATGTATTTCTTACAGGAGCGCCTTTCTTTATATTTTGACTCTTCATGTAAGTTCTAAAATCTTCTGCTAAAAGTTCTTCTATTTCTCTAGCACTTTTTAAAAGATAAGGTTGATTGCCTTTTGCATCAGTATAGTTCATTACTTCTGAATACAAAGCTTTCTTTTGAGCAACTGTGAGAAACAATTGAGTAAATCCGTGAAATGCTTCATGGTATATGTCAACCATAGTACCCTTAGTGTTAAGATTAATTGTACCTAACATGTTTGGATTACCTAATCTAGCCATATTAACTACAAAATTGGCATATGCATCTGAGTTAACTATGTTAGCAGCTTGGTTAAGACTAATATATTTTTGTAAAGTTTTACCTAATGGACTATTTTTCCACCATTCTTCAGCAGCAGCTATTTCTTCTGCACTAACTTTATTATTTTTTAATTTACCAGATCTATTAAAACCAAGTACATCATCATCATTTATATCTTCTCCTGATTGAAATCCACCTTGTTCTGAATCAGGTCCTTTATCTATGTCATTGTTAAGGTCTGCTTCATTATTCTCAGGTGTATTCTCAATTGGTGCATCAGCAGCTTCTGTATTAACAGGATCTTGACCAGCTTTATCTTCACTCTTAAAAAAGTTGGAAGCATCTGTAGGTAAGCTAAATATAATCTGTTGATTTAAAGCACCATTAGTTTCTGGAAGAAATATAACTTCAGCATCCATGATAAAGTCATGATAGTTATCCGCAATAAATTTTTGCTTTTGGATATCATATAGTTGAAAATCTTCAGGATTAGTCAACAGATCTTTAGAAAAACTTATGTAAGTTGCACCTGCATTAGGTTCTACATAAGCTCTCTTTAAAGCATCAGCAAAGGCTTCTTTTAATGTATTTGCAGTATCTTCAGTTGCTTTAACATACTCATCACCTTGTAGTTCAGAAATACCTGAGTTATCAATTCGTATAGTATGAATTAAATCTTCTGGTTTTAATTTTACTCTAGAATAAATTTCAATTGTTACATAACCTTTCTGACCCTTAGTAGCAGGAGTTGGTATAATGCTATGTCTACGCATATTAGGAGACAACTGAACTTCATTATTTTCAGGAACAAACTGAGAATAAAAGCTTACCTTTTGTTTTTGCTTCCACTTAGTTGAAAATAAAACTTCAGCTATTTGATCAGCAATATCTGCTGGCATTCTCATTCTATCTACAGCATATTCAGCAGTTCCAATAATTAACTTAGTTGTACCTTCTCCAAAATCTTCCTCCTTATCAAGAGTTCTCATATTCTCAAGATTCTCAGAAGTTATTTTACCAGCTTCAATGAGTTGTTTAATATTAAGACGCTGCTCTTTCATTCTTTTGTCAAGACCTTCTGTCACCCCATCTATATTTAAAAGAACAGGTTCATTATCATTAACTTCATTTTTTAAAGCATAGTAAAACTCAAGTTCATTTTGAACATCTTCTGCATGTTCTTCTAAAGTTTTTGTTTTATCAACTTCAGCTCTAGCTATTATTGCAGCATCAATATCAACTCTATCTTCTATACCATATAAATCTTTTATTTGAAACTTGCCGTTATCTTTTTTAATATCTCTTAGAAATTGAAAAACATATTTACCTTCAGCTTTTGCAGTTATATTACCATCCGCATCAAAAGATATGGGATTACCATTTTCATCTGTAACAATTAGTAAAACTCTCTCTGTAACTTGAGTTACAGTAGCTTTAGCTTTACCTTGTTCCATCATTTCTCTAGATCTAGCAAACTCTGCTTGTGTTGTAGAATCTAATTTACTTGAATTTTTTTTACCTTGCTCAGTCTTTGGATTAGTAAATTCTGCTGCATTTACAGCTAATAGCATTAATTGACTGCCTTGATATTGAAATATTCTATTGCCTGCAGTATTACCAGCAATACCTAAAATTTTAACTAATGTTCTATTGATCCTAACTCTTTCTTGATCTATTGGATCAACTAAATCATCTTTAGTTTTTCTTTTAAATAATGGAAGAGTTGTAGATAATATAGTTCTTGCAGATAATCTAGTTGTACCTTTAAACTTAGTTTTATTTACTAAAGTTGTAGAACCTGCTGTATTTTTTCTTTTTTGAGAAGCGTTTTCAACATCTTGTTTTTGAAACTCAAATTCTTTTATAATATCTTTTAGTTCAATATTATCTTGATTAAACTTAACTCTTCTTATTTGCAGTTCATTAAGATTTTTAAATTGCGTAATTGAGCTTCCGTAATTTCTTAAAATTACTTGATCCATTATAGAAGGAATTTCAGCCATCCATTCAGCAGCTCTTTCTTGAGCATTTGTTTTTGATAAACCACCTGCAATTTGAGATTCTTTTACTACATCGTAAAAGTATTTCATAAACTTAACAGTATCAAAAGATTTACCTGCATCTAACTTAGCTTTAATACCTGAGTTAATATACTCATATGCATATAAAAACTGTTCTTCATTAATAGTACATCCTATAGCCATCTTTTATTTTTTATCCGCATTTAAAAATATCAAAGTTTTCTTTATCTGTTTTATTTGAAAAATTATCAAAACTTTTAGGGTTATTATCTATTTCAGATTTTTTATTTTCTAAACTTTTTAAATATTCAGCAACAGCTTCTGAGTTAGTTCTGTCTTTTTTACTAGATGTTTCTATAACTTCTTCATCAAAAAGAGATTTTTCAAATAAAGAAAAATCTATATTTAACTTTACAGCACCTGCTTTAGATTGTCTAATTGCTAATTCTTTATTATTTGTATCAATACTTAATACGTTTACTTGATCTCCCATTTTTAAATCTGTAGATTGTAAATCAGAAATAAGTGTATATGTTTTAGAGGTATTAATAACTTCTGATTGATTATTTAATATTGAATTAGCTTTTATATCAATCATATTACGCAATTCTTCAGCAACAGTATAATTAAAATCTTTTTTATCTAACTCTCTATAAAGATACAAACTATCATTGTTATACTCTATTAATTCTTTAAATTCATTTATTTGTAAAGCTGTTTGATCATTTTTACCTTCTATTGCAGATTGTTCTCTTGATAGAAAATTTACAGCTTCTTGCTCACTAGCAAAAGTATTTAAGAAGTTTGAATTATTAGCTGTAGTAGTTATTATAAATGAATCAGAAGGTACATTAGCAATATAAGAAGGGCTTGTAGTTATTACAGTTTTACCATTTTCTGTAAATTCATTTATTTTTTCTAAAACTTTTTCATTTAACAAGTCTCTATTACCTTCTAAAGGAGATTTTTTATCTTCATTTCTTGCAAACCTATATAGATATTGATTAATTTTTTCACCTTCTTTTCTAACATAACCTAAATCTTGTAAAATTTCTTCTATAATATTATCAGTATAAACAAAATCATTTGGGTTATTATCAACTATTTTTTTACCGCCTATACCTGGTGTTATATAAATAAGTTTTCCAAAAGCATCTTTAATAAAGTTTTCATTAATAGATTCTAATTTTTCTAATTTAATTACATTACCTTTTTTACTATATGGTTTTTCAAATTCTTTTGTTTCTTTACTATTTATTTTTGCTTTAACTCCATTTCTTGGAATAATATTATCAATATCATTTATATCAACTGTATCTAATTTAGTTTTAATTTTAGCTCCTGATAATACAATCTTGGTATTTTCACCTTTTGTTTTTCTATTGACGTCAACAAATAATTTTCCTTTAACAAGCTTATCACTTTCAGATAAAATGTACACAGATGATTTTGTAGGTTGCTCTATTGATGTAATTTTAAAACCTTCTTGCGTTGTAACAATAGGTAAAACTAATGTTTCAGCATCAATACCTGTTTCATTAAATAATATATTACTATAAGCTAAAAGTTGCATGCTGTGTTTTGCGTAGTTCTTACCACCTATTGTATTATTTGAACCATATTCATTTGCAAAACCACTTTTCATAGTTTTAAGATCTATTATGTATGTTTTACCTGATTTATCAACAGCTACTAAATCCATTGTACCAGCAACATTTTTATCATTATCTAGTTCTTTACTACCTATTGTAAGATTTTTTGAAAATATAACTAGTTCTCCAGATTGTTGTAGATCTTTAAGTTCTTTTAATAAACCTTTTTCACCAAACATTTTATTAAATGCTCCTTCAGTAATTAAATTTTTATATGTGTCATATGAAAAAGTTTTTATATTAGGATCAAAATAATCTCGAACCATATCATCAAGATTATTTCCTCTAATTCTAGAATTCTTAAAAGCTACATCAATTACTATTTCTTCAATAACCTTCCTAACATTTTCTTCTGTAGGTTCTAAAATTAATTCTTTTTGTAATGCAGATATTTCTTTTTCAATTGCAGACTTATTTTTATCCTCAGCTGTTTTAAGTTTTTTTGTAGCATCAAGAATTTTTTGTTTTATAAAAGTTCTTTCTGTTTTGTTTATTAAACTGTCAAGCTCATCAGCTATAGGCTTTAAACCATTTTCTAAATCTATCCCTGATATTTCTCCATTTTGTAAGTTTACAAATAATGTTTCTATAAATTCATTTATATTTTTTTTAGTAAAAGAAAATTTATTTTCTTTTTTAAATATATCATTAAAGTAACTATCTTCATTTAAAAGTATAGAGTTTATACCCATATATTCAAACTCTTCTCCAATATAATTTGAAACTAAATTAGAAACTCTTTCAAAAAGAACATCATTTATATAATTGTCAGAATTAGGTATATTACTATATTCCTTAGATAAAGCAAATAATGCATTTAATTTTTTAACAACTTCAGTTTGAGACTCAGTCATGTCTTCTTGAGTAACTGGATTAATTGTTTTTGAATCTATGTTTTGAATACCAATAAATTGATTTAACAAAACTAAACCTACGTTATATTCAGGAGTACCTTCACTAAAAATTTGTCCAGTATCTAAACTAGATAAAGATTTAGGTATAATTTTATTTTTTTTAAATTGTAAAGCTTCTTCTTGATTAACAAATGCTAATCCAATTTTTGCAAGATCATTTATTAAACTGTCAAACTCTACATTTTTTACTTCTTTATCTACAATCTCATTTACTATATCTTCTTGTTTACTAAAAAATTCAACAGCAGCTTTTGCATTTTCTTCTACTAAAGTTAAAAAACCTGTTGGATCTGTAAGAATATCAATACTTTCAGCAAGAAATCTATTTTCATAATTAAGTTTATAATAATCTAAAAGTTTATTGAAAGCATCATCTAAATTAGTTTCAAATATTGTAGATTCATTTGTTTTAGCTAGAAATCTTAAATATGCATGATGAGCATCTTTAAGTTTATCTGCAGCAGCTTCTTGTTCATTTAATGTAATGCTTTCTTCTTTATTTTTAACTTGACTTGCAATTTCTTCATCAGTAACTTCTAAGTTTTCAACACCTACATTTCTATATAATTCTTTTATTTCCTTTTCTACAACATCTAAATTTTCGTTTACATTATAAACTTCATTAAATTTTTGTTTTGCATTTGTAAAATTTTCTAAAAGCTCAATTTGTTTTTTAAGCTCTCTACTTCTTTTACTATTAGGTTTAGTTGTTTCAAGTTCTGTATTTAAAATCTTTTTTTGATTTTTAACATCTTTATCAAGAAATAAAACTTTAGCAGCACCATACTCAATATTTTCTAAAGAAGTGTTTTTTAAATAGTCTCCATATATAGAAACTATTCTTTTAGCTGTATCTTGAAATGCAGCATTTATATAAATATAATTTTTTACTGATCTGTCCCAAGCATTTTTTAAAAATATCTTTTGTATATTTTCTGGATTTTTTAAACCTTCTTCAGAACGATCTATATCAGATTCTTGAATGGGATTGGCACCTAATATTTCTTCAGATGTTTTAGATATTTCTTTAATATTTTTTATTGATGTAATAGCACTACTTATTCTTTCTCTATACTTAGGAGCTTGTGATTCATCTAATGATTGCACTGCATCTGCAAGTTCTGCATCAGTTAATTCTAACATGCTTTCAAGCTTGTCTATAAAAACATTTTCTGCACCATACTCTGTCATAATAGAAGCTTGTTCTACAAAACTGTCTACAGCCGCATCTAATGCTTCTTTTTTACTACCAAATTTTAAAATTTGACCAATTTCTTCTTGAGAAGCTAAATTAAAAAGTCTATTATTTAAAAACCCTTCTATACCTTCTTTAGAAAACTTATCATTGAGATAATTTTTAATTCTTACTTTTTCTTTAGCTTTTACTTTTACCCATTTTTGATAACCTTCTTTATCAAATATTCTATTATGATGTTTACTTAAAAAAGGAACTGCACCATTTAAAGGTTTTGACATAAAACCCATCATAAAACCAGATGCAAAAGTTTCAAATCCTTGTTTAGTAGTCCACTCTTTTTTAAGCTCATCCCAATATCTATCTGCAGAAACACCCGTTTGAGCTTGATAAGAGACTCCATTTACACCTTGAGAATAAAGAGATGAAGACACACCTTCTGTTTTATACATGTCTATATAATGTGCTATGTTAGCACGAGCAATACTTTCTTGCAAATTTTCTTGAATACCTTCTGATATATTTGCTTTAAAATAACCTAAAGAACTTTTAAATGTTTTTAAACCAGGTTCTTTTATCCAAGACTTAGCTAATGTTTTAATTTTATTTTTTTGAAATTTTACAGAATTTTTACTTTTATCAAAAACTAATTTTCCTAAACTTCCATATTTACTATCAAACTTTGGAGATTTTAATTCTTGTTGAACACCTTTCATAAAGTTTCTAATACCACCTTTAGGAGCCACAATGTTTCTAAATGTTATTTGATTAGTAACATAAATAATACCAGCATTAGTATAAAATGTTTCTAATGATCCTTGCTTAGCTCTAATGCGCATTCCATATTGTTCTTCCATTGATGGTATTCTACCATTTTCTGAATAAAAATCATCACTAAGTTCTTTATAGATGTCATTTTCTACCATACCTGCTTCTAATCTAGATTCAGATATAGCCATGTTTAAAGCTCTAGCATCTCTATATAGTCCTCCAGCAGTTTTAGATACTATACCTAGACCATTTAAATAACTTGTAGCTTTACCAGCTTTATATGCTTTTTGTGTAGAACTTATTGCTTTAAATGCATCTACAGTATTTTCTAAAGGATTTAATATTTTACCTGCACTTCTTGTACTATCCCAAAAACTTCTAGCTGCAGTAGGTGATTTAGATATTTTAGATAGTTTACTTATAGCTTTAAATCCTGATCCAAATTTACCAAGAGCATTAAGTATACGTTTACCATTTTGACCAGTTCTTTCTGCCGCAACTTTAGCAGTCATACCTCTTGATCCTACGGTTACCAGTGATAAAGCAACTTCTTCTAGCAAAGCTTCAGTAATAATACCTGCTGTATAACCAAAATTCATAGCAGTGTTATTCATAAAAGCACTAAACCCAGTAAGACCACCTTCTCTAGAAGACTGACCAATAGCTGCAGCTTCTTCATATTCTTTAGCATCTTCTAAATCTGCACCACTAAAATTTCCAGTTAAAGCTTTACCTAAACTTATAGGACCATCTACAAAACCTCTTTTAAGTAAAACAGGAAATGAGTGAGTAAGCATTCTACTCCAATCATCTGCCATAGTAGTATTTTGATTAAAGTTAGCTTCATTGTCTACAAAAGGATGAAAACCTACTTCTGAAAATTTATCATCACCATATGCAGCATATCTTTTATAAAAACTATTAGTTTTAGGACCTGCATCATACATAAATGTTTCTGCATATTGTCCTTGTGAATTACTAATATCTCTACTTGTTGCTTGTATCCAATTTGATATATCATCTTGTTTAGGTATACCAAATCCACCAGGATATTCATCTGGACTTCCTAATAAATGTTTTTTAACAGACGCGCCTGGCAAATCAAAAGGTACAGGATCTCCATTAAAAGGCTGTATATTTACAGCATTAGGTAATTCTACATTAGGATCTGATAAAGGAGTAAATGTATCAGAAACTTCATTATACTGTTGCTGAATTATAGCATTAACATCGTTTTGACTAGGTACATTAGGTACGTCAACGTCTGTATATCTATTAAACTCTTTCTCATTAATCATACAATGATTTTAATATGTTATATATCTGTTGATTAGTTATTCCAGGATTTTTACTTCTTAATGATTCTATAGCAGCTTTAGTTTGCAAAATTAATTGTTTATTAGCAAGTTCTAATTGTGACTTGTTTTCAATAAAAGATTTTCTTTGCTGAGTTAAAGATTTAGGATTTACATTACTAGATGGTGACTGTAAAGTTTTTAATTTTCCAGTATTTATATAATGTTGCAAATCAAAGATTTTTGAAGTTTTCATTAAATCATATGATTCATTTCCAGCATAACCACGAATATCATAGGTAATTTTAAATCCACCACCTAATGGATAAGATTTTGAAACCCTTGTATCATTAGTTTTGTTTATAATTCTTTTTTCTGCAATTTGACTTCTAAGAGTAGAAGCAATTGCATCTGCTGTACCACCCTGCCAAGCATCTGAATTTAAAAGAACTTGATCAGATATAATTGTTAATCCATTTTTAAGTAAAGGTTTTAATATATCTGCTGATGCTACACCAATGTTAGTTAATACACCTTCATCATTAGCTTTTTGAATATATTTATTTAAAGATTCTTGACTTAGTTTAATTTGATACCCTCCTTTAGTACCATCAAACGCAGTACCTGGTTTTATAGTAATATCAAAGTTTCCTATTTCTTTATTATTAGTAGGATTCATTACCTGACCTATAATAAACTTAACTGCTTCTTGATGTTCTTTAGTATTTTTTTCTTCATTTTTAGCAAGTAAACTAGTACTATATGCAGAATAAATTGTTTTACTAGGATTAGCCATCATGTTACGAATATCATCTACTATGCCTATATTTGTATTTCCAGTACCATAAAAATCTTGATAAAGTTGAGTATAACCAGCACCCGCTACAACAGTACCTTGTGCAGACATACCACTAGTACCAGTACCACTACCAATTAATGAAGGAGGTGAATCCTTAAAGCGATTAGAGTTTTTAAACTCATTGCCAAATGATTCTAAAACATCTTCATAATCAGGCATATCATATTTTAACCTTGCTTCATTGTATAATTCATATTTACCTAAATCAAGCGGATTAAGATATTCTGTAAAAAAGCTGCGTATTCCTTTAATTTTATAAAAATTTGCTGCAGCATTAAGATACCCCCCTACAGCTTTGTAGTAAAATCTAGGATCAATAGCACTATATTTATCCCAAGCTTTAGCTGCATCTGCTCTTACTTTACGTTCTGCTTCTGCATCTAAATTCATACTATTTATGTATTCATTAACGTAGTCTTTACCTATATAATTTTGTACATTTTTTATATATTGTTCTTCACCAACACCTTTACCATACGAATCAACTGCAAATTGTGCAGCAAACAATTCACTTTTAGGTTTAGTTTTTCCATAGATTACTATTTCATCTCTTTTAGTTGACAAATAGTTTTTATTAGCAATCATTTCATCAATGTTATCTGTATTTTCATAACTACCTTGCAACCAATTATTTACTGCTTGTCTATCAGGAGAACCTTGTTTACCATAAGTTTTCTGTAAAAGAACTGAATAATCAATACCATTTGGATCAGATTCTCTAAAAATAATATTTCTAATATTTTTAGTTACATTAAATAGATCTGTAAGAGACAATCCAGATTCTTTAAATGTATCATAACTTGATATTGCATTTGATAAATCTTTAATAGAATTAACTTGAGATTTTCCTACTGAAACTAAGTTACCTTTAGAGTCTTTAGTAACACCAATCATCTTTAAAACATCTTCTTGTCCACCACTTATTTTATCTAAGCCAATTGATTGTATTAATTTTATACCATCTTCTAAATAACTCTTAACATTGTCGAATCTATCTGTTTGAATAGTTTTAACTGTTTCTCGCACATCTTGACTATCTGCAGTAATATCTTGATCTTGTACTTTAATATAATCATCTACACCAGCAACAGGTTCTATTTTTCCTGTAGCTTTACCAGAAGCATCTGTTGTATAATTATGAGTTCCTGCTTTTACTCTAGCAGCCATCATATCTCTTTGAATAGCAAGATCATTTTCTAAACGAATTTTATATTCCTCATTTAAACTTACTTCTTGTTTATAATCTTTATATGCAAGTAGTTGAGCTTGTTCTCCAACTTTCTTTTGCATTATAGCATTTGCATTTAAATAATCAACTTTTCTTCTTAATATATTTAAATCTTCAAAAGGATTTTGTTGACCTCTATTATTTTCAACAGAAACCATGTTTGCATATTCAGTAGATTTATTTAAACTTTGTTGAGCAATTTCATTTTGTTGATTTACTTTTTGAATAGCCTCTTCTTGACCAGGCACATATTCTGAATTAGGATCTAAAAGTAATTCTTGTTGTTTTTTAACTCCTTCTGCATTTTTCTTAAAAATATCATTAGTTATAATTGCATCTTTTCCTAATAATTTATAAGTGCTTTCTAAATATTGTCTTTCAGCAGCGAGTTTATCACCACCAAATGCGGCAGCATTAGAGTTTATATAATTTTTTCTATTTAAATAAGCTTCTACATTATACATAGCTTGAAATCTAGGATCTTGACCTAAATTTGTTTCAAATACTTGTTTAAGATAATTAATAATTTTAGAACCATTTGTAGTTACTTTATCATATTTACCATCACTTTCTGAAAATGTTTGTGATCCTATTTTATCCATTATAGCTAAAGCTTCTTGTCCTAAATTATAATGGGGTGTATAATTAACTTGTGCAAGCCCTGAACTTTGTATTTGATCATATGGAGTTTCTTTAAATTCTTGCATTTTATAATTAATAAAATCCATTCCTTCATTCCAATACAAACCTGACATATTTGGATCTGCTGAATTTTTATAACTATCAGCTTTTGCAATAGATGCATTAACATTTTTAGTAGCAGCCATATCATACATTAAACTATTATTTTCATAAAATGGCTGGAATACTTGTTGAGCAGATTGAACATTTTTTTGTAAAGAAAGATCTAAACCAGAAACTCTTCTTAAATTAAAATCAATTTCATTCTTTAATTGATCTTTAACTTCTTGACTTTGTTCATGTGTAGTATCTGCATATAATAAAGAACCATATACATCATTTAATCTTTTCCAGTTTTGATCATATTGATTTTGTCGAATGCTTAGCATTTTACCCATCATGGTAAAATCTGGCTGATAAGCTTGATAAGATGGAATAAATGAAGTAACTCCTTGTGGATAACGTGGCATTTTGTTATGTATTATTTATTGTTTAAATATATTAACATTTTATAAGTTTATTAAACTTTAAAAGTTTACTCGTTAAAGAAAGGATACATATCATTTGCAGAAACATAACCTCCAACTTGTACAAATTTTGATTTAGCTAAGTCTAAAGCTATTTGTTTATTTTTATCACTGTCACCTATCTTTGAAAGAATGTCTTGATACGTACTTACTATATCTTGTTGACCTTTTGTAGGATTAGGATCTCTATACATAGATCTATAAATAGGCATACCATCTTTATATGAAATTGGAAAGTTAGGGTTATTAAAGTTATACATAGCTTTCTGTAACTGTTCATTTTGTGCATCAGTCTTAGCTAAGTTTATATATTGCTTTTTAGCGTTCTCTGCAGCAGTTTCTGTATTAGCTGCATTAGCGTTAAAAATTTCAGAATTATAAATTTTTTCTGCATTCCTAGTATCTGTAGTTAGTTCTAAATTAGCGGCTATCTGAGCAGCTTGGTTTAAAATATTTATATTATAATCTTCAGTTTGCTTTTGTCTTCTACCTACTTGTGTAGTTGCATTATCAAATGCAGAAAGATTTTGGAATAGCTTTTGTTGCGTTGTGCCCCCTCCAGTATCAATAGACTTTCTTAAACCAGATAAGTTAGATTGAATATCTTGATCATATCTTCTTTGCTTTCCTGGAGAATATTCTGGTGTATTTATTAGAGTTGGATCTAATCTTTCAGCATCAGTTCTAAATCTAGCTTGTGTAGTTAAATTGCCTATAGCTCTATCAGACCATCTTGGTAACTCTTCAAATTCATCAAATTCATCAAGTTCATTAGAAGTAGAATTACTATTTATATCATAATTACATGGTGGGCATTCCCATTTTTTACTTTCTTCATTGTAAACAGCTTTTTGACCAGTTGCTATTAACTTGTCTGAACCATCTTCATTCTTTACAATATTACCTTCTGCATCTACTTCTGGGCAATTACAATCTTTTGGATTATCTACAACTTTTGTACGTATTTTAACTTCACTTTCACCAGAACCTTTTACCTTACAACCATCAAGATATTTAACAGAAGACTCCCAATTAGGATGGTTTTCACCAGCTGCATACATCTGTGATGCTATTAGCGCTGCTTTTCCATTCATACCATAGTAACTACTACCCTCCCTTGACATTTCAGCACATATTTTATCCAAAATGTTAGGATCTTTTTCTGTACCTACATCTGCTCTAAAATCTTTATCATAAACTATTTTTACCCCAGCTGCACTATACTTAAATTTTTCACCAGTAGTAGGATCTGTATATTCTTTTGCAGATGATGCTGCATAATCTTCTGGTGAAACAGATTTAGCTCCTTTAATAGTAGGAACATTACCATCACCGCCATTGTCCTTTCTAGGCAATCTAGTTATCTTAACTCTTCTAGTACCTCCAGTAGACATAGTAGGATAATAAGATCCTCCCATTTCCATACCATAAAGTGACATAGGTGTTCCACCATATGCCATAGACTCTTCTTCATCATATACAAATCTATCTAATTCTCCACCAAATTGAGACCTATAACTTTGAACAGTAGTAGGAGAAACTCCAGATGGTGCAACTACACCAGGAGTGTTAGCATAATGCAATCCTGAAAATACATTTTCTCTAGCATTTGGATCCATGCTTTTATCAAAAATGCTTTTCATTTTTTTAGAATTTTTTACTTTTTCAGAAAAATTACCAATTTTACTTGCAAAGTAAGCACCTTGATTTGCTAGCATATCTCCATCCACATCATATGCATTTTTTATACCTACTTCTAAACTTATATCTTGACCTTGGGTTCCCTCTTGTTTTATAGGATCATCTACTGTATTTTCAAACGTATTATCTAGGTCAGGAGCAGACAATGCTGTAAAGTCAATTTCTTTAGCCTTTTCCATAGACATCTCAAAAGGACTAGATGTACCACCCTCAGCCATTTCACTTTCAGGCATTTCAGGTTGTTCTCCTTGCTCTTGCTCTGGCATTAAATCTTCTTCAGAGATTCCATTAGCTTCCATATAAGGTCTAGCCATTTCTGGAATACCTTGTGGAAAACCTTTTTTAGATTCTTGAGCTAATGCTAGAGCACCAAGTTTCATGATATAATTTTTTATCATGAGTTCAGCATTTTCTCTATCTAATCTATCACTGTCAGGATCCATTAAAATTGCCTTGTACTTATTTATATCATAAGGTTTAGCAAGCCCAGCTGGAGTATAACCACCTTTTTTTCTAGTCTTACCAAACATTTTAAGAATAGCAGGATCTGTAATTCTCATAGATTTAGTATCACTAAATATAAATGTATCTTCAGGAAGATTTAATGGTACACCACCATTAGTATGACGAGGGCCTTTTATAATCATATGATCTGGAATAGTATCTCCAGATATAGGACCAAATGCAGTCTCACCACCTTCCGCTTCTAGATTAGCTTTAGATCTTGGAACTTTACTTAAAGTTTTATTAACTTCCTTTCCTTGCTTTGCTTTAGAATAACTACCACCCCATGCAGCAGGAGTAACATCTAATCCTCCATCAGATTGTTGACCTCCATATGCAGCATTAGGTATTTTTTTAATTTTAACTCTCATACTATAAAAATTCTATTTGTCCACCTATAGCCATAAACTGTGCTACTTCTTCAGGACTCATGTAAACTTCATCTCCTTCTTGAAACCCGCCATATGCATAAGAATTAGGATCATTCATAATTTCTCTCTCTCTTATATTTTCTATATCTTTATTAATTTTATCTAAAGATCCTGAAACAAAAGCATTTCTATAACTTGAAAGATTAGAACCAGTATAATTTTTTCCTGGATTAACTTCTTCTGAAGATCTGTTTCTACGTACAGGATCTGGAGATCTTAACCTTCCTTTTTTATCAATAAATTTACCTTCACCTAGAGGGGTCATTCCTTTAGCTGTTCTACCTTTAATTTTTCTGCTTTTAATTTTTTTAGAATCATCTTTTGCATTTGATTCTTCTTCAGTAACATTAAGATCTGAATTAATTTTAAGATTAGATGTAGAATTATCTTTACCTGTTAAACTAGATGTAGTATCATTAGGACCTTCAAAATAATATTTAATAGATTTTTTAGGAAGTCTAGGATTTCTATTTCCTTCTGCATCTTTACCACGAAAAACTCTATCTATTAAATTATTGTGTATATATTCTATTCCTTGTTCACCATCTTCTGCTTTTCCCGTTCTTAAGCGATAGCCTTCAGGTAATGCACCTCCTATAACTGGAGTACCATCTGCATAAGTTGGTCCTGCAATTTGAGTAAGATATTGTCTTTTTTGAATAGCAGCAGGAGCATTTATACCCATTATAGTATTAAACAAACCCCTTCTATAAGTTTGTTGTCCATTACCCACATTCAGCCTTTTTTGGTATTCCTTTTTATACATTTCTTTTTGTGCATCCGATAATGAATTATAAAGATCTATTGATGGATTACCGCTATTTACATTTACTTGAGTTTTAAAACCTTGCTCTGTCATCCATTCATCTTTAGACAGTGGCGCTGCTTTTACATATCCTTCTTCAGCTGGTTGTTCATTATACCAATCTAAATACTCTTGATAAGTTCTTTTAGCAGGATCTACATACATACCCTTATCAGCCATAGGCATATATCCTCCACTTTGCATATAAGGCATATAAGGATCATTAACATCTTCATATGTAGGTTGAGTTAATCCACCATCTTCATAGTAACCACCATCATTAAAATAATCATAGTCTCCACCACCTGTAAATTTATATAGATTGTTATCTACAAATCCACCATCTTCATAACCCAAATTATTATACAAATATTCACCAAGATAATAGAGACCAGCACCAGCGCCTAGAGCTTTAGCAGAAGTCTTAATACCCGTTGGAATTTTTCTTGCAAGAGGTGTTGTAACTCTTCTTTGAAAACCTCCATAAGGACCAAATGGTTTAGCAACTCTATTAAGTCCTTGTTTTGTTTTATAAACTACATTACTTCTAATACCAGTAGGTTTTGGTATAAACTTTCCAGAATATTTACTCATAGGAGTATTAATGTTTTTACCCTTGGGACTAGTATATTGTTTATCTATTATATTACGTCTAACTTGTTTTATTTTAGCTTGTCCTTTTTTAATAATATTACCTTTTTTAAGCTTATCAATTTCTGCTTGAGTAGCAATTTTACCTACTTTATCAGTAAATTTAATTTTTCCATTTGCTGTTTTTTTAGCTTTATATTTTTTATATATTTTTTTTCCTCCTTTGTAACCAACAAAAGCAATTGCCACACCAAGAGTAGATATATAAAGAATATCATCCGCTCCTAATCCACTTTCTTCACCATCTTTTAATTGTTCATCTTTTCCAGCACCCGCAATTGGTTCAGTTTTTTCTTCATTTGTTAAGTTTTGTATAGCAACGTCAACTAGTTCAGGAGCATCACCATCTATATCACTAATATCAAATTCTTCAATGTCAGGTGTGTCAGGTGTGTCAAGTGCATTACCTGTACCACCTTTTACTCCATCAGCATCTGGTTTAACTGAACTATTATTTCCTGCAGTAATTTGACCAGGAAGAGTTAATCTTTTTGCAATATTTTTTTGATTTTCAGGAATTCCATAAGGATTAGCTATTCCATTTACAAACATACCTTCAGAAAATCGTGATGGAAAGCCCATACCATCAATACTCATTTTAAAGTTTTTTAATCTTCCGAACAAACCTCTTTCTACATCTTCTAATCTTATACTGCTTCCCATAACTGGACTTGGTGAGTATGCTGAAAAACCAGACATTCCACCAAAAGGAGAAGATACTTGTCTTAATGCTCTATTTGCAAGTCTATTAGCTTGTCTAGAAGTTTTAGCAGCTTGACGCATTCTTGTTCTATCAGTTTTTTCATCCTGTCTAATTTCTCTTCTTTCTTGTCTAGCTTCTCTACCCAACCTTGCTTCAGGCATCATATTTTGATCAATCATCATTTGATCATATTGCTGCTCATATTGATTTCTAAGAGCATTATTTTTAGAAAAATTTATTAATGTAGATACATTATTTACATCATCTTCTGCAGCTAAATTAGTATTAGAAGACATTCCTTCTTTAGCTAATTTAAGTTTTCTTTTAACAAAAGCTCCTTTACTTGCTGTAAGATCTTCTGAAGAAACATTCATTGCCATTTCTTCATTTGTTGGCATTTCAGCAGCTTCTTCTTCAGCCATTTCCATTTCTGCATTTTGCAAAGCAATCATTTCTTCTTCAGAAGGAGCTGAAACAATCATAGCAACAAGGCTTTTAACTTCTTCTTCAGGTATTCCTAATTGCATTAAAGCTTCTATAACAATTTCAGGTTGAACCTGATCTTGCAAAAGTTTAGTTACAACTTCTTGAGGTTGCACACCATTTTGCATAGCTTCTCCAATTGCAGCAACAATTTGTTGCATCATTTGATTTTGATTACTTTGCTCTTGCATTTGTGGATCACCTTGTTGTTGCATCATAGCTTGTTGTTGCATCATAGCAATTTCCTCTTCAGATGGCTGTTGCATTCCCATTTCAGCTTTTGCTAAAAATTGTGCAGTAGGATTCATTACTCTACCTTGTTGAGCACCACCTGCTTTATAAATTCTGTATTTTTTCTTTGACATTTCTTTTATACTTACTTATAATATACTAATTTTTAGTTTATTGTTTAAACATTTAAAGTTTAATTAATCTCTTCTACTATATATCCTTTTTGTGCATATTGAGCTGCTTCATCTTCATTTAAATCTACCACATAACCACCATCTTCAAATCCCCACCAACTACTTTTCCAAATAGGCCATTCTTCAATATTTTTTTTAATTTGAGGAAGCGACTCTATAAATCCTGGATTCTTATATGGACGTTGTGAATAGTTTTGAGGATTTTCTTTAACATCTTTGAACACACTTCCAAAAATTGGTTGTGACTCTCTATTAGGATCATACCCATCCCAATATCTATCTGGATCTGTTAAGCCCATATCTGTCAATAATGAAAACCCAGGAGCAATATAGTATGAAAGAGCAGTTGCTGCATTTTCTAAATTAATCATAGGTTCTGCTCTACCTGATGCTCTTTCATAAGATGATGGATCTTGAGGCAGTATGGGATAAAGATACCTATCTGCTGGATAATAATCATCTTCATCTACCCATACTCCATAATAAAGACTACCATCTCCATAATATTTTCCAAACTCTAAAAACTCTTCTTTATCTTTATTATTTTCTTGACCTTTAGCTAAATTATCATATATATTTTTAGAAGATTTTGTATTATTGCTAGAATTAATAAACACTGGTGAATATGGGTCAAGACTAACCATTCCATTACCTTCTCCTCCATAAAGATTTGCAAAGTGTAAAGCAACATCTTTATATAATGGATCTTGAACACTTATCCATTGCTGACCACGATTAATCCTGCTTTCATAATCATTTATTGATTGTTCATATTTTTTAATTTCTTGATTTATAGGACTATCTTCTATACTTAAATCAAACTCTTGTTTAACTTGTTCTAATTTAGATCTTAGTTTTTCTTCTTTTTCTTTATATTTTTTAGTTACAGCTTCTATTTCATTTGCATCTTCTCCACGTACATTAAATCCAGTTAGATTCATAATAGTCTTATATCTTTTTAAAGCAGCTTTTTTCTTTTCTTCTTTTGTAGAAGCCTGATCTATTTCAGATTCTGATACAGAATTTATTTCTGAAAGCATATTTGATTGCAATGTTTTAATTTCATTTTCTAATTCTGCAATTTTATTTTTTTGATCTTTACTATATTTACGTCTATGCAGTTCATCTTCTTTAAGTATTCTAGAATTAAATGAATTTTTTACAGATTCATCTTCTAAATTATTTTCATCTGCTTCATCTGTTTCATCTATTTCAGATGCTTTATCTTTTTTATCTGCTTCATCAAAATTTTCATTTAAAGAAGATGAAAGATTTTCATCTGTTGATAAATTAGAATTTATTATTTCATCTCTATTATTTTCTAAATTTAAAAATGGATTTTGATAAGGTGTATATGCTACTCCTAAAGCACTACCATCAAGTAAAAGATTATTACTAAATAAAGCATTATTATTAAATAAATTATTTGGTGTATCATTAACTAAACTTGAAGAGTATTGAGCTATAGGCATTGACTCATTAAATTTAGTTTTTTTAGATGATTGATAACTATCGTCAAAACTTAAATAATCATCAATATTTAAATCATCAGTATTTGAATCATCGGTATTTTGTAAAGATTCTATTTTTAATCTATTTTTAAGTTTTACCTGATACTTATTATTTATGTTATTTGTATAAACTTTTTTATTCTTATATGTATTACTTAAATTACCACCTGCTAAAATTATATAATCTCCTTTATCATCAGTTCCTTTATCAACTATAATGTCACCATGACTTGCATAACCTGCACCATGCGTTGCAAAATCTTCGTAAGACCATTTTGAAGTACCTACATCTTTTCCATTTCTTCTACCTTTTACAAGAATGTCTCCTACATTATAATTTAAATCTGCAGTAGGTCTTTCGGCTATGTATTTATTATATTTATAGTTAGGATCTTTATTTGTTTTAAATGCATCTGATACATAACTTGAATGACTCTTAGTAGGGTTAAAACCTAAAGCTCTTATTTCGTCTTTTGTTCTAGCTCCTGCATCAGCCATTACTGCATTAGATATTGCAATAGCACTCCACTGATCATTTGGGTTATAGTTTACACCCATTTTTTCATTGTACTCTTTTAGAATTTTTTTACCTTCAGCTGTATTTTCATTTATTCCAGCCCATTTATTTTTTTGTTTTAAATTCCATTCTTGTAAAAATTCTTTTTGTTCAGGATCATTGTCATTTATACCTCCTAATTTATATAAAGGAATTTCTTCTACTATGTATCCCCCTTTAGTATACATTTTAACTTGATCTTTTGTAAGATCTAATTCAAAGCCATTATCTGGTTGAAATAAATTAAAAATAGGCGTTCTTTCAACTCTTGTATTATCCTGATAAGTTTTAATGTTAGGTAATCGTATTTCTAAAGGTTCTTCTAAAGGTTCTTCAACTTTAGGCACATTATCATTAAGCTTTACTTTATATTTAGAGTCAACATCTTTAATATAAATCTTATCATTTATGTAAGTATCACCTACATTTCCTCCTGCTATTACTATAAAGTCACCTTTATCATCTGTACCTTTATCTACTACGATATCTCCATGACTTGGATAAGAATCTTTTTTACTTTTAGCAAAATCTTCATAAGACCATTTTGAGGTTCCTGCTCTTCCTTTAACTAAAATATCTCCTATCTTATAATTACCATCTGGTTTGACTGCAGTATATCTATTGTATTTATAAGTAGGATCCTCTTTTGCTTTAAAAGCATCCATTACATATGACCAATGTCCTACAGATGGATTAAAACCTGCTTCTTTAAGAGAGTCTAAATCTTTTGCACCAATATTTTGCATTACAGCATTACTTATGGTAATCGCACTCCAAGGTTGTGTATGAGGTAAATTTGTACCTATTGAATCATTGTATTGTTTTATCAGAGCTTTACCTTGAGATGAGTCTTCCTTTATACCTTTCCATTTATTTTTTTGTTGACTATTCCAAGTCTTTAGTGGGTTTTTATCGGGAGGATTAGAATATGTAATAGATCCACCATCTTCTTCTTTTGGGGTATAGGAAGGTCTTGTTCCTTCTAGATACTGACTTGGTGTTTTATTTATACCAGGAGCTTTAAACTTTTTAGAATCTCGAATAGATCCAAAGTAATTTCTAGTACCTTGTCTACCTAAGAAGTTTGATAAAGCCACTATATCTTCCTTGGAGTAACCAAAGTTTTTTATTTGTGGTGAGTACTCTTTATATAAATCTTCTGCATTTTTTTGTAAAGCAGGTACTCCAGGTAAACCTTCATAAAACCTTTTTTCAAATATTTTATTTTGCAAATCTATATTTTTTGCAAATTGTTCTCTAGTGATACCTTTAAGTTCAGGCAGATCTTTTATTTCATTGTATAATTGTCCATAAAGACCTGTTGCTGAGGATGTGGGATTCATCATTAAAGTACCATCTGCACTTTCTACATGTGCAATACCTTTTTTTAATCCTTCAAGATCAATAGTACTTGGCATTGATTGAATCGACTTTTTAGCTGCAGAGGTAACACCTGATTTTTTTGCAACTTTTATTTTAGTCTTTGCTGCAACTTGTTTTTTAGGAATACTTAATACTTGACCTATAGAAAGTTTATCAGCACTTATCTTTGGATTAGCTGCAGCAAGCTCTGCAGGACTTATACCATTTGCGTAAGCAATAGCATTAAAAGTATCACCAGACTTAACAGTATAAGTTCCACCTCCATCTTTTAACTCTTCTAACACATATCCACCAGCTCTGTATTGCTCAACCTCTTCATCTGTTAATTCAACCTCTATACCTTCATCTGGCAATTGATCTTTCCAAGAACCTTCTCCAAATGCTAATGCAGCTTCCTTGTCTTCTCCAAAGTCATATACCTCACCTCTTCTTTCCGCCTCTTTATAAATCTTCATCCAATCTTCTTCTTTAGACATATCAACCCAATTTTGCTGATCATTTGCATAAGGTTTAGAATCTTGAAATAAAGAAGGAAATGCTACCCATCCTCTTTCTGGAATATACTCAGCTTTCATTAAATGTGATGATTCACTTGTAGGGAACTGTAGACCTGAAGGAGTCCATGCCTTATTATCATAGTTTTTTCTAACTCCTCTTCTTTGTTTTACTTTGGGCCCTCCATCTTTATATCTTTTTAATTTTCTCATTATCTTGGAGAGTTTTGATTTTTAATATTTGCAACTTTTAATACCATATTTGCATCTTGAGGATTCTTTTTAATTAATCTAACAAAGTTATTATAATGTCTAAACTTTTTTCTTTGAAGCTGAGCTTTATTATAATTTAAATTTGCAGGATTTAAGTTTTGAACATAGCCATTTGGTTCAGTATTCCAAATTTGATTTTCACTATAGTTACCTAATAATGTTGTAGTACCTGGTACTAAAGGACCTGTAGGAGGATAATTAGAACCTTGTGGAAATTCACCTCTATCTTTTGTTATATCCCAAAATTGATTAAATCTGTATTTTTGCTCTTCTTTAGATACTAATATGTCAACACTATTAATATTTATTATTGGATATGTTTCAGCAAGAACAACATTATTTTTTGGATATATATTTAAATTTAAATATCCTGAAACTTGTTCAGAATTTGAAAGTATTGCTTCATCAAAATTATAATCTAAAACATGATATTGATCTACACAATATTTAGAATCTCTTTTAAAACATTCTAAGTAATATTCAATACTTCTTACAGTTACAACATTTTGTCCTGTAGGGACAGGTATACCAACTTCAAATGGAAATTGACTACCATAAAAATTACAATAGTTGTTACAACCTGCGTTATGCTCCCATACACTTCCTAAATTAGTTGTATAGTGTTTATTTCTTCCTGAAAGATAAAGATTAGGGTGCCAATCATGAAATGAAATCCATTGTTGATTTTTAGGATCATAACTTATTGTCCAAGATGCATCGTCAAAAATTCTTGAATCACCTAACTTAACATTAATTTTATTTTCTTTTCCAGTTGTACCTATGCTAATAACAACTGAAAAAATATCTTTTGATATATATTTTACTTTTCCTTTATACTCATCTTTAAGTCTGTAATCTTTTTTAGAAAAATAAACAATGGTGTTACCATTATCATAACCTATAGAGCATCCAATACCTGCTACAGGATTATCTACATGAGCAAAATCTGGAAAGTCTTCTGTAAGTTTATAAGGTAAAAATTCATCAAACCACCATTTCATATTTATAGATGAAATTTCTTGAAGACTATCTCCATATGTAAAAATTTTACCTTGCTGTTGACTTATAAAATATAATCCTGCAGGTGAAGACAACACTCCTAATCTGTCTTGAGATGATCCAAATTCATATTTAGACTCAGCTGCTGTTACATTTCTAGGGGTTGCTGAAAATAAAAGACCATCTCCTATCGTAGCAGATACACCAATATAATCTTCTCTTTGATCAACACCTTGATACATTAAAGGACTAGCATCTTCAAAAGTGATAAACATACCTGTTTTTGCAAAACTTTTTACAGAGTTTACATGATTTTTAAATACTACTCTATTAAGAGGTAAAAATGTTCTCCAAGATTCTACAATACTTTCTTGTGTTTCAGGCAAAGAATAATTTATAACATTTGGAGAAGATGTAAAACATAAATTAGCTACAGTAGGATTATAATTTCTTGCTTGCAATGCTCCTAAACTAAATGTTTGATTTACAAAAAATTCAGAAATACTTAATGAGTAATCATAGTCATAAAAATTACCAGCTTTTAAAACATCAGGGTTAATATCAAATAAAGAAACTAAGTCTGTATATCTAAATTTATCATAATGATATTGTCTTTGCAAATCACCTCTTGTTCTAAAATCAACTATAACATCGCTTTCAACAAAAAAATCTCTAATGCCACAAGCAGCTAAATAGAAGTATGAATTCTTAGGTGTAATAATTCCAGGATAACTACCTGTCTTATTATTTTCAGCATTATAATTTTTATTGTCAAGTCTATAATAACTACTTGGAAATAAACCTGAGCCTCCAGAAGCACCTACAAGATAATCTACAAAATTACTTGTGTTAATTTCAGAAATATCCCAAGGTTGACTGTTTGCCCAAAACTTTGGAAAAGGAACAGATGGATATAAAAAATAATTAAACTCTTCACCTCTTGCAGTATTGTATAACCAAAACTGAAAGAAAGGCATTATGTTTTTTTCAGTAAACCTATTTACATATGTATCACCTCCAAAAAATACTTGAGTATTTTGTATTTTATTTAAAACTAAAGGACTTGGACAATTAGCGTCAGGAGAATATGTTTGTGTTTCTGCTAAATTTTTAAAATCAATTTTTTGTTCACAAGGTGTAGCTATTATTTGTCTTACAGTATCAAGTTGACCATATTGATTTTTAATTCTAAATTTTAAACCTGCATAGTAACTAGCAATATCATTTATAAAAGGTTTAGCAGAACCTTCTGAAGTATAGCTCAATTGATCATTAAATGTTTCTACAGCATAATCTAAAGTCATTAAAGATTGATCAACGTATTCCCCATTTTCTTGAATATAGTTTGGACCTTCTTGTGTACCATTTGGTGTACTAACTCTTAAAACTGGTTTATTAGGTCTATTAAGATTATTTATTCTATAGCTTTTAGAATTACCAGATGAATCTAAATATTCAGGAAAATCTTGAACTTCTTTAAAAACATAAATACCATCTTCTATTGAATATCTATATATACTTTCAGTAGAAGGTTTGAATTCACTATAATCGCCATGACCAATTTGTTCTAGTGCATATTGTCTAAGTCTACCAATTGACTTTAATAAATCTACAGTAATTTGAATTCCTTCTAATGTGTTAAAAAATAATATACCGTAATCAGTTGGTAAAGTTACCCCTGGTATATTTATATCTAAAAAGTCATTATAATTATAAGATCTTTCTATAGTAGGTGTTGTATAATATCCTCCATTAGTAGTAAAATCTCCATTAATCCCAGTAATTATTTCATCTATACTTTCACCACCAGGAAGGTTAGGAAAAAACACAGCTTGAAATGCATTATAGTCATCAAGTCTTTGTTGAACATCTTGAGGACTAAGGTTTGCACCTGCTATGTTAGTAGCATTTGTATCATTACCTAAAAGATCAGAGTCTGTTTCTATACTAGTATCTATATTAGGAAGATTTGTTGCTACTAAAACGACTGGACCACCTGAACCAGTATAATTATAAGAAACGTTATTAGTTGCATCTCCACCTGTTATATTAGGAATATATTGTGGTTCAAATATACCTGCTGGATAATTTATCTTAAGGTCACCTGTAGATTTAAGTATTGCATTTATTAATCCTCCAAGTACTCCAATTGCTACAATAAGATCTGAAAATAATTGAAACTCTGGATGACCAATAGGTTCTATAAAACTTTGCTCTGCTTCACCCTTTAAATATCCGTAAATTTTCATTTCTGACATTTGTAGATATGGTGTTTTAAAAGATGTATCAGGAGAATGAAAACTTAATATATCTGTAGGTATGTCTTGATTTTTAAAACCTGGATCATCATCTTCTGCAAATACAGGTTCTTCACCATCTCTACTTAATATAAAAGGATCATTAAAGTTATAATTATAGTCGCTACTATCATCAGTGTTTATATTTGGCTTAATGCAATTAAAAGGATAATTAGCATATAATCCTACTTTACTAGAATTTTCTTCACTAATACCTTGTAATGTATAATCTCTAAAATTATTAACCATACCTTTAGCTACTATAGATTTATTTCCGATTCTAGATCCTCGTAGTATTTCATATGACACAATGCCTTCTATATCATTTCCATTATTATCTTTTGGTAGTATTATATTTTTAAATCTAACACCCATTAATCTAATATGATAACTGCCATCAGATTTTTTAATAAAATGATGTGTTGATGGTGCAAGACTATTATCAGGAAATTTATGATGCCTTATAGGTGTACCACACAAATCATAATTAGGTGAAGTTTCATTTGTCCAACAATAATAACTAGAATTCCATATTTCAGCTCTATCTGATGGATATCTTTCTGAAGACTGCCAATAGCTCATGTTACCTGAAGCTATAATTGTACCTCCATCTCCATTATCAATAGGACTTGCTTGTGGTATTACTGTTGCTGTATTAATAGTTTCAAAAAGTAAACTATCTCCACTAAAAGAGTTACCATCTGTATAGTTACTATTTTCAAGACCTAGTCCATTATAGTCAATAGCATGTCTTCCTGGTATATGGTAAGATGCTGATTTATCTCCAGTGTCATATACCCATCTAATAAAAAATGCATAAACTTCATCTCTAAGATATCCTGCATTTTTATTACCATCTTTATAATAAGTTTCAGGGTACTCTACAGAAACCCATTCAGAACTAATTAAATTTGCTAAAGGTTGATAATTAAAATCAAATTTACTTTTAGGACCAATTTTTAAAAGATATCTATTAGCCTCTACTATTTGTTCTGAAGTTTCAATTACAGGGTTTAATTGAAATATATTAGAAGCATTAGTATTTTCTAAACTTTCAGATATTTGATCTAATACTATTTTTTTAGTATTAATAGAATAATATCCTAAAATTTTATAATCAACAATACCTTTTATTATATAAGCTATAGATAATTCAAATTCATCAAAATGATCTGTATCAAGATCTTCAATGTTTATTTCTAATGATCCCTTACCATCTACTTCATTAAATACAGGTTGAACATATGAAAGTGAAAAATAATTTGTAACCTTTTGATTATTAATAGTATACGCTAAACCAACTGCATAAGATCCATTTAAAACTAAACCTTGTTGACTACCTATACTTAAATCAATACATGGAGTTTTAACTAAACTTGATAATCTTATTTTATTACAATTTAATTTATTAGTAGGTGAACATATTATACAACCAACTTCATCATTTTCTGGATCAATTACTGTATCAGTATTTATAGTAGTGCATTCTTCTATCCATTCCACACCTGGCCAAAGAATATTACCTGAAGCATTTCCATAATAATTAATAGTAGAAGTGCCATCTAAACCTCCTAACCAAATATAATCAAGATTAGGCCATAATTTTGGATCTCCAATATTTAAATATCTGTCAGGATTATTTCCATCTGCCCAATACACTTGCCAACTACAATCTTGTTTTTCTCTAGATGCTCCTGATATTAAATTAAATTTACTAAATTTTAAACACGCATCTCTAACTATAGGTCTATATCTAGAATACTCTTCTTCAAATAATCCAATTTCTGAAGTTAATACATCATTACCTTGAGCATCATATATTGCTGAATATATAATCCATTTACTTTCAAATAAAGAAATTGCTCCGATAATAACAGATTTGTGTGGAACTGTTATGTCTTCTCCAATGGTAACACTTAAAGCATTAGACTCTTCATTAGATAGTGTTCCCAAATCTCCTTCTCTAGTATTATTAGATGCATTTCTGGCATAATTCCACATGCCATCTTGTATAAAAGAAGGATCAGTATCTCTTGTCAATCCTTTAACAAAAGATCTAGTCTTATCAAGACTTGTATTTGGTTGTTTTTCTGCCATTATTATAATCTTGCACTTCTGTTTAAACTATAACCATTTAAAGGACCATATGATTTAAACATATCGTAATACCTACTATACATTGCTTTTCTATTAGCAGACCATATTTGTCTAAGTTCTGCAAAGTTTGGTGTGTTAACTACACTCTTAGCATTATTTCTAGCTCCTCTTAGTCTCTGCTCAATAAGCTGCATTCTTTGAGCAACGTCTTCACCATTAATATACAAATTTTCAAGTATTCTAGATTTAAATGCATATTCATAATATTCATTTATAAGATCATGATCAGGTACTAATAAATTACCTTCGTTATCTTCCATTTGACCTTGATAGTTTAAATAAACTTTTCCTGTTTGAAAAGTTGTAAAAAGAAAACCATGTTTAATCCAACCTTCTTGTTTAGTATTATAATATAAATTTGGGCAATCGCATTCAATATTTTGACTAGCTCTCATCTTTAAAGGATAAAGCTCATTGTATATAAAAGTTTCTCCTGTGTTTATAGTTTGAATGAGCTCATAAGATTCACCTTTAGAGTTCATAAAAACTCTAGGTTTAGTTAATGCATTTCCATAGGGTTGATTAGAGTCATGTGTTAAACATGTACCTGAGTTACCCTTATCGTCACAACAAGGTGTAGGGTTAGATGTGTCACATGGATCAGGAACCTGTGCTGGAAAGTCACTATATGTTTCAGGAATTCTACCATCAGTAATTTTTACTTCACGCATTGTAGTGCCTCCAGCTAAACCATCATATCCTTGATTTTTTGCAGAAGTTCTATCTCCACATATATAAGCAAAGTTAAATGTATAAAAATCATCAGGCAATTTTACTTTACCATGCGTTACATCTAAGATGATTTCTTTTTGTTGATTAATCCTAAGACCTAAATCATAATTAAGTTTCTTAGCAAGCTTAATAAGCTGCTGAGGCTCTATCATATTCTCTAAAGCTAATGAGCTTAAATCTACAGTTACATCTTCTAAAAGTTGATCAAAGGTTCTGTATTTTAATGTATAGTTATAATCCATTATCTAAGTGTATTTTGACCATCATCAGGCCCATCTGTTGGAACCTGCAATATCATACCAAGTTCTTTAATTACATATTGTTCTATTTCAGAAAATAAATAGTCAGGAATATTTAATGATTGATCCTGACGTATAAGACAATCATCAGAATCACAAGTCTCAACATCATTTTCAAAAATTGCTTCAATCTTAACTGCATCCCAAATTAAATTTGGAAAGTATAAGTATCCATCTAAAAACCAAAAATATTGTCGAGTGTTATATTTAAATGTAGTAGTTTTAGTCATAGAAACAAAAGTACCAGGATCAGTTCTAAATAATTCTACAGAACCATCAACTGAAGATACAGTCCTAAATATAGGTCCTTGAATACCTGTTAAAACTTCTGGTAACTTTTCTTTTGTTCTTTTAAAATAACATCCTGAGTATACTCCATGACAGGCAGCATCTACTTTATCTACATCAATAAGTTCAACATAAGGCATTGTCCTAAAGATATTGCTAATCTTCATTAACCTAAGTTGATTATCCTCTCTCTTCATAAGAGATTGGCCGTATTTAATAATTGAATAATAAATTGTTCTGTCTGTTAAAAAAGGATCTTCTTTAACAGCTTTAAGTGTATTTCTTACTCTTGATATGGCTTCGCCAACTGTTGTGCTCATAGGTCAAATTCATTATAGTCTTTTAAAGCATGCTCTTGCTTTTTTAATCTTATCTCGTTAGCTACTTTTTTACTATAAGCTAATTTTAATTTTTGTTGTGGATCAACTACTATATAGTTATTCCAATTTTCTGGATATGTTTTAGCAACTGATCTTTTAAATTCTCTACAACCAGTAAATCCCCAAAACTCTCTGTTTTTAAACTTATGTTTTAAAGCACCATTTGTAAAAAAAATCTTAGCTAGTTTGCCATCACTTTCCCAATTTTTATTAGAAACTTTAACTCCATACTTTTTAGATTTAGCAAAATCAATATTTTTCTTTTTACTAGCCTGACAAGTTCCTATGAATAACCACCCTAATGATTCAGGAAGTTCTACTCCATTTCTTTTATCAATTACAGTCTCATAAACTCTTTTGTTAAAAGATTTTATTATTGATCTTAATTCTTTATCCTTTAAGTTTTTATACTTAGGATATTTTTTTCTAAATCTGTCAAAGAACTCTTTATTTAGAACTTCATAAGTGTCTGCTCTAAATCTTGGAGCTTGTAAGTTTGGTTTGTTAAATGTTTCCATACTACTTAAATAATATACTAAAAATTAATGAGATTAGCAAGTTAAACAAATATACTGAAAAAAGAAAACCCCCACTAGTGTGAGGGCTTTCCCGTTGTTAGCCACAGAAACCAACAAACTGCGACAATGTTATTATCCTAAGACTAATGCTTTAATGTCACCTGTGTAAGTAGTTGTTGTTACTTGGTATGCACCAGCAGATACCATTTTAATTTTACAATCACTTGTTATATCATCTCCAGATACAAGACCTGCATTAGAAGATAAAGCAAATATTCTAACTTGTACATAAGTCTCAAGAACACCTGCTGTATTTGCTATAACATGATTTAGATCTTCAGTAACTCCTGCGGTTACTGCAGTACTTGATTCAGTAGAATCATCTCTTGTTACATCAGCAGTTATTGTTACTGCACCAGCTCCAGCATCTATTGAAATTCCAGAACCTGCTACAATTTCTGTTACACCAGAATTAGCAATAGTAATGTCATCTCCTGTACTTGTTAATGTCACACCAGTACCCGCGCTAAGACCTTTTACTGCTAAATCAGCTCCTGTGCCATCATTAACTAAAGTTTCAGTACCTCCAGCACTTGCTAATGTAACTGTTGAAGCGCCATCAGCATTAATTAAAGGACTTGCAATAGTACCAGCTCCTGAAAGTCCAGCACCAATTGTTAATCCTGTAAATGCAACTCTCATTGCTAAAGCTGTAGTATCAACATCAACATCAATACTTTCTCCTGAAAGAACTGTAAACGTATCTCCTGGGTTTGTTGCAATTGCAGAACCTACAGAAGCCCATGTATATGTTCCTGGGTCAGTATCAGTAATATCAAATTGACCAAAGTTATCTGCATTAACTACAGTACCAGGTACAGCTGATGCACCTGTTACATGACCATATGTATCAAAAGTAAAGTTTACTGATTGAATAAATGAGTTACCTGAATTATTACTAGATAAGTCAGTTACAGCAGATGTATCTTCATGAGATACAGTTACTGTTCCTGCTACAGCATCAGCTGCTACATCAATTCCAGGTCCAGCTAATACTTTTGCTAGTATTTGATTTGTAATAATAGGAGCAACCCATATTTCAAATGCAGCCATATCAGCAGATACTGTATAAGTTGTTATATCTGTAACAGGATCTGTTGTAGGTACTACATCAATAAATGCACTTCCAGCTACTACACTTGCAGGCGGAGCTACAGTACTGCATATATAATTTACTAATTTAGTAATTACTGTATCTAAGTAATCATTTCTTGAGATTACTGTGTCAGTATTACATACAAGATCAACTCCTGTATAAACAATACACTGAGTATTAAAAACCTCAGAGCATGCTGGTGGACAAGTCTGAGAAACTACATAAGTTCCAGAACAGCCACAGCTAGGGGTATTACAATTTGAACAAGCCATTTTTATTTTATTTTAATTTATATATATAATTTTTTATTTTTTTTAATAGCAACTTCTAGCTGCTGTAGTTGATGAACAATCTACAAAAGCAATTAATCCATCTAATGATGCAAAAAAGCCTCCTACTTGCTCTTCATCTCCTGCATCACAAGTTATAGGCCATGTTAAATCACTGCCTGCTGAATTAGGAAATCCTGATTCAGCTATAATATTACTTGCTCCTGCAGCAGGTAAATTTTGTATATCAGTGTCAGTATTTATAAAGTTAGGTATATACTCTCCTGCTCTAACATTAGAATTTATATATCGTAATGTAGATGAACCTACTAATGTAGTAGTTCCTCCAGAAATTTCTTGATTTTTCAATGTAGAAAAAAAGAGTACTCCTGATGATTTAATTCCAAATCTACCTACAGAATTTAATATAGTGCCATCAGATCCAACATTAATACCTCTACTAAATAAAGTAGGATATTGAAACAAATAATTTCCATCTAAATTTTCTACAGCACTTAATACACTGATAGGCATAACGCTTGTATTCTGATTCCAAAAAACTGATCCACTAGCATCCAATGTTACAGACCCTGCACCACTAGTTGCAGGACCTACACCAGTAAGACTATTATAATCATTACTAGCTGTAAGAGGTACTATTGTATCGTCTACCCCATAGTTTCTAGCTAAGGGTATCCATGCAATTCCTCTAAAATGAATTTGATTTCCTACTCTTCTACATTGTGGTATAAGGCTAAGAACTGATCCACTGTACCAATTAAATCCTTCTAAATTAACCCAACCTGTATCTTGAATTTTAGCAGTTAACTCATTACCTGCTGTTAAATTTAAATTTACAGTATTTGTATCTGCTACTGTAATTGTAAAAGCATTTGTAGATAAATATGTAAATATATCACAAAGTGAAATCCATAGATTATTTACAGCATCTGCTACAGATATATAACTAGCATCATCAACCCATGTACCCGCATATCCTATAGACATTTGAGTACCCTTTGTTAAACTAACACTAGTATCTGTTATACATGCTCTACCTACAGCTGCAGTTAATTCAGTTGCACTACCTGTAGCAGCAACATATCCACACCAAACATTATTTATATATTCTTCTAAAAGAGTATCAATTTGATTAGAAGTTCCACTCAATAAACTTCCTATCTGACATCCAATAGTAAAACTAGGTAAAGTTAAAGTAGCTTTAGGAGCATTTTCTAATATTGCAACTCTTGTTATAATATCAACTAATTGATCATTTATTAAACTTACTTCTGTAATTAAATTACAAATTCTTTCTCCGATAAGTTGAACGTAATCTACTAGTTGCATTGTTCTTTGAGTACCTATAACAAAACATTCTGCTACTGATACTACACAATCTGGACAACCTGAAGCTTCTTTAGATGCTGGTGTAATACCTTCATTTTCACAAATCTGATTAATCAAAAATTGAATAAGAGCTTGAAAGTCATCAGGACCACAAGCTTGTAAGTTAAAACATGATAAATCGTAATTAGAAACTTTTAATGTATCTAATACTGTACAAAGCTCTGTTGCTAACTTATTTATTACATCTGAAACAGTATCTCCAGTACACAAATTTATACAAGAAATATCAGGTCCCTGCCAAACTACACAGTTTGAAGAGATAGGGCTACAAGGCTTATTATCTAAATTTAACGGTTTCATACTTTCTGTTATTTATAATATACAAATTATTATTAAGAATTGCAAGAACAATTAGACCCAGTCTTACCACAACAATCTGTTGTTGGTAAACATTTAAATTTAGGATCATATAATGCTTGTAATTCTATTAGTTCTTTACTTATCATCCATTTTTCATCTAGTTCAGGACAACAGTTAGATATACCATATCTTAATGCTAATGCTTCTTTATAAGCTATTTCTGCAAAGTTACATGTAATCTTATCATATTTTTCAGAAGAACATATAGGAGTATTATACCCTGGTTTTATTTTTCTATCATTAGGGAAATACTGTACACAAAATCCTGCTTTATCTCCTAACAGATTTTCAAATACATTGCAATCTCCGTAAAAATTAAATATACCTTTAGGATTAACTGTATTATCCCATCTTTGAACACAATATCTCAAAGAAGAATGTCCAGACTTTACTGTATCAGTAACTTCAGAATCACCATTAGCATTTATAAAAGTATATGTTTGATCTTGCGTAGTATTATTAAATACAGTTGAGCATTTTGGAGTAGTAGATCCGCAAGTAGAACAATCTGTAAAATCTAAAGTTAATGTAACTTCTTGAAAATTTGCAGGTTCGGTTAAGGGAGCATAAAGACTAACTGTATAACATCCTGTACATCCATTTATTTGAATTACACTACCTACATATCCAGATAAATTAGTTGAAGTAATAATTACAGGAACACTGCTTGCAGGGTCACAATCATCTAATTGATAATATGTTGTTAAACATGTTGTGCAATTTGTAAATAGTAAAGGTGTAGTTATTGTAGTTTGACTAGGAGGTTGATAATCAATTTGCTCTACACTCCAACATGCACAATCATCTTTAAGAACATTTCCTACATATGCAGACAAATCTTGAACACTATAAATTACTTCATTTGCATTTTCACAATTAGTAAGTTTATAAGCTATTGTACCTATACATTCATCACAACTAATATAACTCCTTATAATGGTTAAATCTAAAGGACAATCACAAGGTGATGTTTCAGTAACAGTCCAACAACCTTCATAGCCTGCTAATACAACTACTGAATTTGAATTAACATATTGTGATAAACTTTGTAATGTTGATGTAATAGTAGAATCTTGTGTAGGATAAGCTGTAGGATCACAATTAGTTAATAAAAAACATTTATCTGGACATTCCTTATCTATACAAAGACCATGTTGAATAATAACAGCTGGAGGCTGTAAAGGAACTTGTTTTGCTAAAGGAGGAGTTTGTGAACAAAACTTATCTGGAGCAAATGTAAGTTGAGGATTTCCATCACAATCAGTGTATGAAACTACTCCTGGAGCACTAATTACCTCATAACAGTTACAATCACATGGATCAGCACTACTGTTAGTTATTGTTAGGTTATTTACAGGATTTGAACAAACTCCTTCATTTATTTGAACTAACCAAGAATCTGTAAATCCTTCTAATGTAACATGATTCCCAACAACACTTGCAAAATCTTCTGCAGTACTTTGAATTGTTGTTCCATCACAGTTAGTAAGTAAATAACAAATAGGTGTACAATCAGGGCAACCTGCAATAGCTTCAGGAGAGTCACAATCACCTTTAAATACAAATGATAATTCAGCAATAGCATCAGGAGGATAAAATAAAAGATCATACTCTGCTAAAGTAGCAGGAGCACCTGATAAGCCATCTCCAACTACCCCTATTGACCAAGTATAACATTGATTAGGAATTAATGGATAGCCTGGTATAATAGAAGTAGATGTTGAAATATTTACAGGAGTATAAGTTTCTACACCATTATATTGATTAATATTAAATGATGGCATTGAACCTCCTTGACTTCCACCTATATAAGGTTCACCTCTAAAAAATATAGCATCTCCTTCACAACAAGGGTCTGCTTTTATATAATATTGACCTGCATCACAGTCTGTACAAGTTACTCCAGCGTTACACTCTCGCGCATGTGTACCACTAATATCAAGAACTTGATTTATAAAAGATTGAGGTACAATATCAAAAGTAGCTCCTGTCTGACCAAGGTAAGTAAACTTATAGCAAAAACCTGGAAAAACAAGATATGCAGGTTCATTATTACCATTACTACTATTAAGATCAAAACCGTTAACAGGATCTGCTAAAGGGAACTCATATAGACCGTCATCTAATGCAGCGCCAGGTACTATTATAAGTATAGACCTGTTTGTATTACAGCAATCTTCTACTAAGTAATGATTTAGAGCCATTTGAACATTTTATTTTGTAAATTTATTTAAGTTTCCTTGTTTTAGTTTTGCTTCATATGTTGCTATACATGCTGAACATACTTGTTTTTTATCTGATGCTGTTCTTCTTTGACATCCGCATGAAAGAACTTTACCACAGTTTAAACATTTTGATCCTGCTGCCATAATTTGTTGGTTTAATTTGGTTTAACAATGTCTACAATCTAATTTATTTAAAAGTTTTAAAGCATAATTATAAAGTGTCATTCCTTCTTGTTGACTATGACAAGTTTCTACTTTAGCTTTTGCTGCATCTAAATACATTCTAATCAATCTAAGATGTCTTAATTTATCTTTAACAGATGCAGGTGGATCACAATCTGCTACATCTATATCACACAAGATTTTTTGATAAAGATCCATTGCTTGAGTCATCCTTAAATGATTATATTCTACATAAACCATATGATTTGGGTCTACTACATATTTTATTACATATATTCCATCAGGTAAGTTTACATATGATTGGTCGCAATTTTCCGTTTGTAGTCCTAAATCACATCCTGTTAAATTGCAAGATGATTCAGGTTGAAAATGTACTTCTGTAGCATAAGTATATCCTGGAACTGTAATTTGAAGTTTGGGTTCAAAAATAGCAACTTGTGGAGAATATACACTTGTATCAAAAACTTTAAAGACACAAGGATTTCCTACACTAGGTATTTCTAAACTTAATACATGATTTGCCATATTGATAAATAAAAAAAGGGAGAGGAGAAAATAAATCTCACTCTCCCTTTAATGAGTAATTAATTATATTATACTACTACAATACTAGCAGCAGCACATGGAACACCTGCTTCAGCAGTTTGTTCAACACAGTCATTACCAACAGCAGCAGTTACAGCATCAATATCATCACTAAGATTTTTCAATGCTCCAGCACCTAATGTACCTGCAGGACCAGCAATCTCAAGTAAATATTGATCATTGTCAAATGTACCTGAAGGATTGTTATATCGTGGAATGCTATGCAAAATAAACAATCTGTCATAAGATGCAGTTCTATCAACTTGCCCTGCTCCTGTACCTAACATATCATTACCTTGAGTAATTTCACGTATTCTAAGATCAGTTGCAAAGTTAACTTGTCTGTAAGATTCTGATAAAATAAAATCTCTAGCAACAGTTTCACCTAATCCTTCTGCTTTTCTACCTTTACACTCATCTACAATACATACTCCAGTAAACTCACATGGATCACCATTCAAGTCAACTTCAGAAGCATATAATCTTAAAGGCTCAGTTCCGTAGAAATCTGAAGGTTGGAAAGTACAATCTCCAAACTTAGTATCTTCATAAGCACCAACTAATGTCAATCCAGCACACTCATCAGTGTAAGCAGCAGGAGTATAAGCATCTGTAGTTGTTGCAATAACTGTAGCTGGAGCAACTAAACCTAGTTTAGTATTAGTAGCAGCAACACCGTTAGCAAGTACTGTAGCAGAAGTTCCTTCAGGATATACTAAAGTTGCACCGTCACCAATAGCACCAGCAGCACCAGCAGCAGATACAGTAACTACAGGAATAATAAATGGAGCAGAATTATCTCTACCATTAGGTCCAGCACCTGTTAAAATAACACTGTCTGAAATTTGCTCTGCCCAAGAAAGAAATACAACAGCTGGGTTAACAGCTACAGGAGCAATTGCGTCATCTGCACAACATCCTGTGTAAGCAGTAATTTCTTGGTATGCTTGATGATTCAGCATTCTTAATGCTGCAGACCCTTTAACGTCTATTCTCAAATGATAATTTTCACCACATAAGAACGTTGGGCAGCAATCAGCTGTACCAGTAGTATATGGTGTAGTACCAATGTGCAAGATAGATTGTTGTGCATCATGAGCAGCAACACCCCATACTTTAGAAATAAATTTAGGATTAATTCCTTTTGATTTAATTGATTCTTTGTACCCTCCGTGGAAAGGTCCAATTTTATCATTTACATAAGGAGCACCTGATGCAATAATAAATTGACATTTTGATGGAGTAGCCACATCTAGTGGAGCCCAAGTCTTTGCATCATACAAAGATAATTGTCCTGAAGTCAGTGCACCACTGGAAGCAGTAGGTGTAGCAGGTACAGGATCAACATAAGAAGACATTACAAATGTCTTTCTAAAAGCGTTGTTAAAATAAGCCATTTTTCTTTTTTTTAAATTTTATAAATAAATAATATACTATAATATACTAAAAGTTTTTTAATTAATCAAATTAAGATTAATTATTTCTTTCAGCAGTTTGACTACCTCTTGGATATTGTACTGGTGATTCTATATCTCCAGCTATTATACTTACTGCTTCATCAATAATTACTTCAATAATATCATCTTTAAATTCAGATTGAACTTCTGTAAGTGATTCTACATTAGTATATGGATCTACACAACCTTGTATTTGAATTTTTCGTGGTTGTCTGTAGTAAGTTAAATCAGCTTGTGATATTTCAAATTCATTATTAGTATAAATATGAACTTGATTATTAATTAATGTAGCAAATGTTTCTGCCCACTCAAATGAAGGTTTCTTAGATTTATCTCTTAGCAATTGATTTAGATTACCTTCTTCTGCAAGATATACTGTCATTCTTCTATCATCACAGCAATCTTTACAAGCAAATACATCTACCCTTTTAAACTGCAAATAGTTTTCAGGAATAGTACCTAAGAAATAATCTTTTTTATCTATTAATGAAAGTTGATTATCAGAAAGTAAAACTTGAAGATCATCTTTTCTTCTAGTAGATTGTTCATCACCTTCTTTAACAATGTTAAGTCCATGCAACTGTCTTCTACACCATTCTACTTGTGCTTTATTAAAAGCCTCAACAACTTGCCAACATTCTATATTATCATAGTCTTGACTATCAAGCTTGTTAATCCTTTGTTTTAATTTTATGACTATTGTACTATTTAACATTATTTCTTTTTCTTTTTCAATTTACTTAATGTAATTGCAAATCTAGCACGTTGAGCAGTCTTACCTTTACCCTTAGCTTTTTCTCTAAGCCAAGACTTTTTAATTCTCTTATTCTTTGTATCATAACCACCTTGTCTTTTAGCAGTTGCTGTAAGAGAACCTGGCTTTTTAATCGCCTTCTTGATATTTAACTTCTTCTGTGCCATCTTTAATAATCCCAGTAGATAAAGATTTGATCATCTGTTTCTTCTGGATTCTTAAAAGTTTTACTCATATAGTAATATACAAAAAAATCATTAGCATTTCCACCTTCTTCTTGCTTTTCTCAAACGGCTATTTGGATCTTTAGCAGCTTTAGGAAACTTTTTCATTTGACCTGCAGATCTTGCACAATAACTTTTCTTTCTAGCTCCACCACCTGGTTGAGGTGCTTTAAGATTAGAACCAGTTTTACGGTTAATGCTTTTACGACCCTTAGCAGTAAGACCACCTTTCTTAGACTTACAACCATTCTTGATTGTACAGCCTTTCATAGCTCCTTTTTTCTTAGTACTTTTTTTAGTTGAAGCCGCCATTATCTTTAAACTTCTGATATAGTTTATAACCTCCTATTCCCGCTCCAACTGTAGCTGCTGCGCCTGCTACTTTTCCAAGAGCTTTTTTTAGTTTACCACCACGTTTACCAAATGTCTTTTTACAACCTTTTTTAGGTTTGTCACATTGTTGTGCTCCTCCTTTTTTCATGTAGTTATCATAACTACTCATCATTGCACCTCTTTTAGCTTGCTTAAGATCATTAAAGTATCCTAGTACTTCTGCAGGATTTGTTTTGTTATTTGCCATTACCTTTTCTTTTTAGCTTTAGGTTTAGTATGTGTATAACCTTTCTTTTTCATACGGGTGTGATCAGCCATAACTTTTGCTTTATAACCTTTTCCTGTTTTAGGATCATACATCATATGAGCTTTAAACTTCTTCTTAGCAGCACTTTTTTTAGCACTACCTTTTTTCATTTTAGTCACATCCTTAGTCATTACTTTTGCGTATGCCATTACTTTTTCTTTTTAGTTGTTTTTCTTTTTCTAATAGCACTGGTTCTTTTACCCATGCCAACTTTTTTCTTTTCTGCAACAGCTTTAGCCTTTTGTGACTTAGACATAGAACCCCAAGTTCTAGGAGTCTTGCTAGAAACTTTTTTACTAGGTCTACACTTCTTAGTTTTTTTATTCTTAGAAGACCCGCAAACATTACCCTTTTCATCAGTCCACTTTTCTTTGAACCAACGTTTAAGATCTGCACCTTTTTTTGTCTTTCTAACTGCCACTACTTTTTATTTTTACTCTGACCAGCTTTCTTTTTTCTACACTTAGCAATCATACCACTAGCATAAGCTGATGGAAAAACTTTATGAGCTCTTTTAGCTGCATAATAGCAAGAGTCTTTTATGGTTTTACTTTTTGCTTTAGCTTTCATTTTGGCCATGTTACTTTCTTTTAAGTGTTTTCCTTCTAGGTAAAGTTTTTTTAGGTGTAGAAGCTGATTTGCCAGCTATAGTCTGTAGTTTTTTAACTTCAGCCATAGCAGCTTTTTTAACATCAGCCATTAACTTAGAATCCTTTTGAATCTCTTGAGCTCTTTGTAAAGTACTCATTGCTGAAGCTACTTCAAACTCTCTCATTTCTTTTTTACTCATCATAATGAACCTCCATTTCTTAGTTGTCTTCCTTGTATAGTTCTTGGATTATTAGAATACTTAGGCATCTTTTTACCACATCCACATCCTCCACCATACTTCATGATAGAATCTGGACCTGTTTCCATCATCATTCCAGCTCTAGCCTTTTTAATTCCTCCAGTAGTATAATCAAATTTCTTCATAACTTTTATTTTTGTCTTCTAAAAGATCCTTTTTTATAAACCTTACCACAAGAACCACCACGCTTCATTTCATAACCATTCATGGCTGATGTTAATGCAGGTTTAGCCATTGTAGACCCACCATCTCGTTTATAACCTTTTTTCTTAAGTGCATCAAATAGTGCTTGACCACCATCTTTGTAGTATTTCATTCCTGACATAATATATATTTTTTTATCAATTAACTTTTATTTTCTTGGTTTTGGTTTACTTGTTTTTTTAGCTTTTGGTTTTTGTTTAGGAAAAGGAAAAGGAAAAGGAAAAGGATTAGGTTTTGGAGCAGGTTTAGGTTTTGGAGCAGGTCTAGGCTTTGGAGTAGGGTTTGGAATAGGCTTTGGAGTAGGTTGTTTTCTTGCTACTTTTGACTTTGCACTTGATGTTGATCCTCCTGATCTTCCACCTGTTGCACCTGAAGATGTAGATGTAGATTTACGCTTAAATGTTTTTTTACTAGTATTATTACTATTACTTGTAATTTTAGTTTTTTTAGTAGAAGTGTTGTTACCAGCAATTCTTCTATCACCTCTTACATTAATATTCTTTTCTTTACTTCTAGCTGAACCAATAACTGCAGTTGCTCTTTTAGTACGGTTGTTTTTCTTAGTAGTAAGATTTTTATCCGCTGCAGCTTTAGCTTTAGAAGTTGTAACTTTACGGCTAGCCTTACCTTTATTTTTTATAGCCTTTTTTGCTTGTTTAATTTTAGTTAGCTCTAACTTTGCCTTTTCTTTTGCGGCTTTTTTCTTAATCCTTTTTAGTGGGTCTCCCATGGCTTTAATTTATTTTTTTATTAATTAACTTTTCCAATAATTTTCACATTCTTTAGTTAAATCATCTAAAATATCTTCATTAAGAGGATTTTTTAAGAACTCAACTACATCAGAAACATTTCTTCCTAACATAGCATTCTTTTTATTGTGATAAATATGTCCATCACTCTTAGTAATAATATACTTAAAAAAACTGGAATCTTTAACAATACTTCTAATTTTTAATGTTTCCATGTCAGATTCTACTGTATCTAAAAATTGAGTTACTGCTCTTTCCATATTGCTTTCAGCTCCTTCTCCATGAATGTGTGTATCCATATTTTCATATAAAACATCTAATGGAGTAGACTTTTTGTACTGTGTACTACTTGCATCTACAACTTTTGCTACATAAAATAATTTAGTACTATTTTTATCAAACAATTTTTGTAGTTCAGATAGCGCTTTATTTCTAAGTTTTTTATATTCAGTTCTACTAGATACAGTTTCTGCGTCTTTATCTAAATAAAACTTAGGTGGTTTTGGTTTTGATTTTGCATCTTCATAACTTTTTGCAATTAAAGAAAACCCTCCTGCCTCAATAGCATGTAATTTAATTCTATCATAAGGATCATTCATATTAAGAAACTTAGTTTCATTTCCTATACTTAAATCTATCTTATTCCAAAATTCATTGTTATCTGGTTTTAATAACTTTACTTTATTCCAAAAGTCTTTATCTTCTGGGTCAAGTATATTAGAAGCTAATTCTGCTTCTAAATCTGCAACAGATTCTCTTATCTGTTTTACTCTTGCTTCTCTTTTTTCTTTTGAAAGTTTTTTAACTTCTGGAGCAAACTCATTAAGACCTGTTAGATATCTATTAATTCCATTGATCTCTAGACATGCTAACTGCTCTTGATGTTTTATTCCATCAAATAAACTTAATCCATAATTTTCTAATCCCATATTTTCTGATCGTGCATCAAAATATGGTTTAATAGAGATTTTTGATTCTCTACTTGCTGATGGTGTTTCCACCATTGTAAATTGTTCTTTTGCCATTGGTTTTGTTTTTGTTGATTATTATTTTGTTGGTTATTAAAAAAAAAGGGAGAGGAAAAGCCCTCCCCCTTTTAAGAATTTATTGTTTAGATTAGAATGATCCTCCAGTAACTGGGTTTCTCATTACAATCTTCAATACCTTAGTTGGATCTTTTACCCAAATTGCAGGCATTGTTTGTGACATCATGACGCGGTAACCATTAAATTGTCCAGAAGACTGGAATCCTTGGCTACGTCCCATGTAGTCCATTGTACCATTTTGATACCACCACTTAAGTTGATTATCCCAAGACAATTTCAATAAGTAGATATTGTCATTAGTATTATCAGTGATGTCAAAGATAATGAATGAATAAGAAGATAATGGGAATCCATCAATGATTGGGTTCTCAATATCATTAGTATTTACATTATCAAATGCTGGGTTAAGTACAAACTTAACATTAGCAAGGAAAGGAATTACATAAGAAGTGTAAGCAAATCCAAAGTTCAAGTCCATACCTTGACCAGTGATAGCACCGATATCAGCAGCTTGAATTACAAGACCTGAAGCAACTGCTTCTCTCTTGATAGCTTCATTTACCATTCTCATTCCACCCATACCAGTTTGGACAATCAATTGTCTACTTGGATCTGGACCTTGGAATTCAACTTTACCGTTAAAGAAGTTATAAATCTCAGAACGGAATAGATCAAGGTTAAAGTTGTTCTTGTTATATACTCTTTTGAAAGAGTTATCAAGTTGTTGCCAAAGACCTACAGATAATCTCAAATCATCTGGTCCGTCTTGTCTAACTCTACCACCTTGTCCCCACATTAGGTAGGACTCAATGTCATTTGCTACTTTTGTTAAGTGAGCAGCTTCCATTTGTGTAAGGAAAGATCTAGAAAGATCACCATTATCAAAGGCTCTTTTTACACCCTCTTTACCCATTTTAGATACCATATCATCTAGTGATGCTACAGAAGGATCCATGTTATCTCCTGAAGATCTCCAGATCTCAGTTACTGGTACAGTACCATCAGCATTCATTCCACCTTTGATCATAAGATCAGCTCTAGAAGAAACTGAATAGTGAACGTGTGCTTCTGCCCCACCTACATAGTTGTAGAATTCACGGAAACCTGTTCCTGTAGTAATGTCAGAAAATCTTTCTCCATACTCACCTCTTGCAGAACCTTTTCTAAAGTACTTAGTTCCATTTTCTAAAAAGCGAGAATCAAAAGTTGCAGAGTTGTTATTGTTAACCATCTGCACAGTGTAGATAAATCCATCACCTGTAGGAAGAATATCTTCATCAGTAATGTAAAGTTCAGCTCCATTGTATTTGTCATATGTGATAATATCACCATGTCCAAATTCTCTGCAGCTCATCTTAATGCGGAAAGTAGTACCATCTGCACCTCTTGTATCTGCTAATGAAGGATCAATGTCTTCAACAACATAAGGAAGGTCTCTAGATACTGGTGTTTGCCACTTATACTCTCCACGAGCATTATCTACTTCAATTACGTTCTTTCCACCAAAGCTAGACATTTGATAAAGAGGCATTTCAACTTTCTGAGACATTGCCCATAAGTCCACTGGACCTAAGTCCATTGGTTCTGCATCTTTCAACATGTTAACCAAGTGGTAAGAATCTACGTGTGAACTTGCGCTGTACGCTGTATCCCGTAGAAAGATACCATTGTTTAAAACTGGAGTTGCCATTTGTTTTTATTTGTTTTTATTTGTTTACTAATTAAAAACGTTTGAACATATTGTTCTTACGTTGTATTGTTGGTTTTCTTGTTGGTTGTTGTCTTCTTCTATTATTATTATTAGAATCTTGAATAGATGAAGAACTATTTTTTTGTGACTGAGCAGTCTTTAATTGCCTAACTGTTTTTTCTACAGCATTTTTAGATCCTTGATCTTTTATTTTAGTTTTATAACCATCTGGATCAGATAGTAGCCATAAAGCTTCTGCAATTAAATCATGTCTTGGTTCTACAAACTGATATTTTTCAAGTAAATGCCCTAATAAATTAGTAGGTTTACCTGATATAGATGGATAATTAGGTTGAACTAAACCAGAATATAAATGATTTTGAATTTTTTTATCTAGTTTTATTTGACCTAATGTACCTTCTGATAATGTATTATATACATTGTCCATGTATTGAGCGGCAGCTTCTTCTTGTTGAGATTTTTTATGTTCTTGCTCTGCTAGTTTTTGGGCTACTATTTTTTCTTGCATTTTATCCAACTTTGGTTTAAATTGGTTAGCTTTTTTACTTAGTCTTTCAGTATCTGCCCAAGTTTCAATTTCTTCTTCTATTTCTTCACTAGTTCCAAAATTAGTTGCTGTTAAATATTGTCTTGCAATTTCAGCTTGATGATTCTCATCTTCTGGATTTAATTCCATAACTTCTTCAACATGTGAAAGAGTTCTAAATAATCCTTTTAAATCTTGACCACCATCAGCAACATATTTTGCAGCTACTTGAAGTTCAGAAGGAAGTGATTCAAAAAACTCTTTAGGAGTATTTTTTCTTATCGTAGCTTCTCTTTCTTGAAAATTAGCTTCAAACAATTCTCTAAAGTCTTTAGTACTGTATTCTGATAAATCTTTATCATCATCAAATGCAAAAAGAGTTCCTTCTTCAATCATTTTAGAAGCCAACTCTTGCAAACCATTCTTATCAGTTTTACGTCTTCCTGGTTTATTTTCTACAGTTTCTTCTTCTGTAATTGCATCATCTAATTCAGCTAATGCTTCATCTACTAAATCTTTAGTATCTACAGGAGTTTCAACTTTTTCTTGTTTTTCAGTTGTAGTCTCAGTCTTGTCAATGAACGTTGTGTCAAGTTCTTCTTTTTTAGAAAAAATATTTGACTTTTTATCTTCTATTTCTGGTTCAACTTCTTCTGAAGGTAACATTACACTTTCAGCACCTGGTTGACCAAAAATTTCATCTAAATTTACTTCTACTTCCTCTACCGTTGTAGAGTCTTGCACTTGAGTTTCCTCATTTAATTTTTCTGCCATTTGTTAGTTTTTGTTGGTTATTACTTTAATATACTAAAATAAATCTTAAAGATTTAGAATTCTTTACAATTCTTTATTAAAAATTTTGCATTATATAGCTAAATTATTTTTTCTTATTATCTTTAGAAGATTTAAAATCATATTTATTCTTATTTTCTTTAGCAATTTGCAGTTGAGTATTAGCAATATCTCTTTGAGCTTGAATTCTTTGTTCTTCAACATTTATTTTTTGAGAATGCTTTACCATATCATTTGCTTGCCTTTGTCTTTCAACTTGAGTTTGTTGTTGATATTGTTCAGTTTTACGTATATTATTCATTGCATCTTGATAATCGGATTGCTGATTTCTATTTAAATCAACTGTTGACCCATATCCTGCAGCTCTAATTTCAGCAATAAGAATATCTTTTTGTCTATCTTTTTCTTTTTCCATAGCTTGAGAATCAATTTTCATTTTCTCTTGCTGTTGCTGTGCTTGAAGTTGTTGTTCTTGCATTTGCTGCTCTTGTTGCATTTGCATTTGTTGTTGCTGCTGTTGTTTTTGTTCAGAATCTTTCATGGCAGCATTAAGTTCAGCAATAGAATCTGATTGAACAACTTTTCCTAAATCATATATAGAAGCACCAGTAGTATTGTTTTGAAGAGCCATTTGTTTTAACTGTTCTAATATTGATCTATGATTAGCTGTTGTAGATGTAAAAATATTAAGATCTCTCATTAACATATCTATACCATTAATCTCAAAATTAACTTTTTCATCTGCACTTGTAATATATGTTAACCTATTAGAAGGATTTGTGCTATGATAATATTGTGAAAGATCAGTACGCATTTGATGAACTCTTGGCATTAAATAATCACAATGTTGAATAAAATATGTTTCTGTTTGAGCATATGATGCATTAGCAGCTTGTTCTACACCTGTAGCTGTCATTTGAGATAATTGTTGACCCATTCTTTGTGGATTAACACCAATTGTCTCATAAGCTTGTTGTTTAAAATAATTTGCTAATTGAATTCTAGACATCAATCTATTAGTTTGATCTAAATCTAATTTTTGAAAATGTTGAAAGTTTAATGCATTTTCTGTATTTGTAATAGAAGTATCTAAAGGTAACATTCCAAAATCTTTCATTGCAACATAAGCTTTAGATAAATTACCTTTACCCCAATCTTCTCCTAAAGAATGTTGTGGTAATGTATTCTGATCTAACATAATTACAGTACCTAACTCATCAACTAAAATATCTGCAATTTGGTTATTTACCATATTATAACCAATTTGAAAAGGTTTCATTAAATCTACAAGTGCTGTAGATTTAGTATTTCTATCTGAAAATACAGCACCTTCTACAGGAAGTTTACATCCATATAAGTTATTGTCACCTTTAAATTGAAATTTTAATTTACCAGGATTTTTCTTATCAATACCTATATACATAGGTGTAAATCCTGAAGGATTATTCATACCCCAATAGCTTGGGACATTAGGTCCTATTTTAATGCCACCCCAAACTTCATTAATCCAAATCCATTCTATGTGTTCACCAAATACTAAATTATCTTTAGTTTTGTTTTTAAACAATCTATTATCATATATTGGTTTATCTGTAATTTTATAATCTTCTGTAATAACTTCATTTAAAACTTCACCTTCATCTGTAATTTTAGTTAAGTGACCAAGTTTTCTTTGAGACTTCCAATAACATGTTGTCACTCTTAATAAATAAGCACTTCCATCATCTTGATAATCTTCTCCTTGTGAAAGTATTCTATTTACAATATCATCTCCATCTGAAACTGTACTATCACCCATAAAGCTAGTATATTGTCTCATTGCTAAAGAAGGTCTTTGTGTATTCCATTCATGAGATTGAGTTGGATCATAAAAACTTCCATCATTTTGAATTCCTCCAATACTATAACCAGCTGCTCTTATTGGATATATTGCTTCTAAAGCTTCTAATTGCTTTTCAGTCATAAGATATCCATACTTATCAATTACATCTGATGTTGTAAGCATATCTGTTTTACCAACCCAGTTACAATCAGAAATATATCTTGAATCAGGAGATTTATGATAAAAGGTTAATGCTGGATTCCAAAGTTCAACATCATAATCATCTTCCATCATTCTCATATGCCAAAACTCTCTATCAGTAATAAGCATATCTCTAAAAGCTCTTTCTTCTAGTTCTTCTAATCTAAATCTTTCAACGTCTACTTTGTGTTGATGAGTAGCCCATTCTTCAATCATAGATCTGTAACTTTTTTTAAAGTACATTTCTATTTCTGGAAGTGTTTTTAAATTATCTTGACTTAATTGTTGTTGCGCTTCTTCTGATTCTGGATCTAAACCTTGAGCTAGCAAAGCAGACATTGTTTTTACTTTAGCTTGATTTACTAAAACATTTTCTACTTCAACTCTTTTTTGTTCAAGCATTTCATTATAAGAAAATTCATCTACAGCACGATATGAAAGCTTTGTTGATCTTTTTGCAAACTCTGCTACAAGTACATTAACTACATTAGGTATAATAGGATAAAATTTAAGCTCTAATGCAGAACCTTCACTTTGATTATCAGTTAACATACTGACAATATCTCTAGACTCATTATCATCTTCTACTATATAATCAGTTCTATCTATATGCCCTTTAGCTAATTTATAATTTTTTAAAAGTCTTCTTGAATTTCTTCTAAGTTGTTTTAATCCATTCCATTCAAGCCAATCAAGATTCCAAGCTGCCCATTGCTCATCTTTTTTCTTAGATGATAAAAATTGAATAGGTTGTGTAATAGTACCCATTTTATTTTGTTCAACTTTAGCGCCTTTTTTTAACTGGAGTGCATTAAATACTTGCATAGTTATTATTTAATATTTTTAAAAGCAGATCTTTTACGATTACTACCTTTTATTTTTTTATTTTTTCTACCCATATGAGTAAATGGACTACTGTTTAATTTAAACAAATTTTCTGACTTTTGCAACTTTTTAGCTGCGTCATCCCTTATAATCTGCTTAGTATAACCTCTATTAGACTCTTGTATTCTCATAAAAGATACAAGTGCTACAAATGATACTAATCTATCTACGTTAACTCCATCTGCATATTCTTGCATTTCTTTTATTAACATAGGATCAGGAATTCTCTCTATTCCATAAGTTGTTTTAACTACTGTACCATCTTCTTTTGTTTCTTGATCTAACTCTTCTCTAATGTATTCAATAGCATAACTAAGCATGTGAGCCTTAAACATTGTTCCTGTATTCTTCCAACCATATTCTTGGAACACATTCTTATTAGCACCTAAATCTTTTAAAAACATTATTTGACTTTTTGGAACAAGATACTTTTGTTTCTTTCTACTTATCATATAGTTAATAAATAAAGAAATGTTATTCTCAATTACTGTCCAGGCATTGTACCATTCTATTATAAGTTCTAATCTCTGATGCGTTTGTTTTATATCATCAAATCTTCCGCACCATGCTGCTACTATTTTGCTTTGTTCAATGTATGTTTCAGTTTCTGTTCCTGTTACTTTAGTAACTTCTACAGAATTCTTCATTACATAAATAGAACATAATGAATCTGATGTTGTAGTCTTACCTTCTGCAACGGGGTCAATTGAAGCATAATAACTTCCAAAATCTGGTTTTTCTTTATTAGGTCTTTCCCAAACTACAAGACAACCTGTTTTATCTTCTGTTTTTTTATTTACAGGAAACTCTTTTATAGGTTGTCTATTAGTTTTTGTAACTGTAGGTTTACCATTAGCATCTGTAGATATATCTAAAAATTCATAGCCGTATTCCTTTTCCTCTATTCTTCTAGATTGTGCAGAAAGAAGGTGTGTAGGAAATATAGAAACAGATCTATTATCAAAAGCTTCTTTAATATTTCTTGGATGTTGAGATATTCTTAATTGATAATCTTCTGGAGCTAACTCTCTTTTCCAATCATCAAACTGTTGTTGTAAAGCTATTGTAGCTTCTTCTACATTAGAGTTACCATATTGATCTATATGAGGTGGCATAGACCACTGTTCTGGAATAAACAAGCCTGACATACCTTCAGTACCTTTATGATCTATTAAATTAGTTTCTACAGCATAAACATCTTTAGATGTTGGATTAAGAATCATATCTTTGAGTGGATTGCATTGTGATAAATCACCCACTGATCCTGCTGCTATAAATAGTCCTGTAGTAGTCAGTCCTGATCTCATTGCAGGTCTCATATACTCATAGGTCTTATCCATCTTAGGTGCAATCCCAGCCTCCTCATGAAAGAAGTATTTAACTGGACCACCTACCCCATTTGTAGGATCTTTCTCAAATGACATGCCTTGTATAGTTCCTTTGAGACCTACTTCAGTTTTTCTATTACCTTTTCTGACCTCAATCTTTTGCTGCCACATCATTACTTTACTAGGATTCATTGGTCTGTACCATGCAGTATGTTCATTTAAGAATGCTGCATACTCATCTAAGAACTTCCAAGATCCCTTCTCATTAATATAATCTTTAAGGCTGGCTCCTATCTTAAGTGTTACACCTGACTCAAACCATTGTTGATTTATAAGCTTGGCCATATGATAATAAGAAGAAGCTATCTGACGTTTTTTTAATATAGCAACATGTTTATAGTTTAACTCTGCTAGCACTTCATATAGTGCCATATGATATTGAGCATCTCTAATATCAGCAAATCCAAACTTTTGAATCTCTTTATTAAAAATAGGTAAGAAGTTTAACCACATATAGTAGTCTCTTGCTATATACCAAACCTTATCTCCTGATTTGTATATTACACCCTTTCTACATTTTTTCTTTTCACCTTCCCAGTAATTAATAAAATCTCTTGATTTAAATGGCGCTGCACAATAAAAACCTTGAGTATTAAACTTAGTAGCTTCTACATTAAATTCTTTAGATACTTTATCAAATGCATACTGACCAGGTTCTTTAAATAAATCTCTTATATAAATAGCAAAGTCTTCTCTAGTATCAAAGTTTGTAGTAGTCCACTTGCCATTATCCCATGTAGGAATATCTTGATATATTTCTGTATCATTGATCATACCCTAGTCCTATTCCTCCTCTTACATTGCTTTGTTGTTCTTCTTGAAGATCTTTATAAGCTCCTTTAAATGATTCTCTTATTTGTTGATATTTAGCCGCTGCATTTACTAAAGAGTTAATATTACCATCTCTACCATGTTCAATAGGTGTAGTTTGCATGTATCTACCTAATCTATCTAACATAGCTGCAATACCTTTATAAGCTCTAGAGGTAGGTGTTTGATACATTTTTTCACAAAACTTTAATGCTGCCCATACATCATCATCTTCTGTAGAAAATTCACCATCTACTTCTTTCATTATAATTTCTTCTTTTTCATGTTCAGGAGTATGAAAAAATGGATTCATGTCAGGATTAGGACATGTCATATAAAATAAATATTGATAAATTTTTAGATAGTCATCTGGATAATTATCCATTATATCTTTAAGTGACTTTAATGTGTAACAATGTTCTGTTGGAACTACCTTGCCATTTTGTATATCAAATAGTTTTACAATCATTTTTTCTTTAATTTTTTTCTATTATCGTGTAAGTAATGTATTAAAGATATAACTTCATCTTTTAAATAAGGTACTGGTATTTGAACTAAATTTTTTAATACAGGATCTCCTTCTTTTGTATACTTAGTTATAGGATATCCATGTTCATCTTTACTCTCTTCTTCAAATTGAACATGATGAATGTACATTGGTCCAGGTCTTAGTTTTGGATTATGTTTTATTATAATATACATATAAATACTAAGTTGTAAAGCATAATGATTAAAATTACAATCATCTAAATGACTAACTGGAAATTGCATTTTTTGAGAAACACCTTCCCAATCTACATAAGATTGCATTTTAATTTCTTTATTAGTTTTATAATCTATAATAGTTACTTTACCATTTACTACTTCAACTAAATCTGATTGACCACAAATACCAGCAGACTTTAAATAAACCATATGTTCTGGATATACACCAGGATCTAATTTTTGTTTTGGAGCATGTTTTATACCATTTCCTTTTAGTATAGGTGTAAATATAGGAACTGTAACTCCATCTCTTTCTATTGAAGCTAAAGAACATAAATCATCTTCTCTTTGGTTATGATAATATGTTCCTAATGACATTGCTCGTTCAGATTCTTTTTTCCAAACAGCTTGTATATCTTTTGGTTTCATACCATACCATTTAGATTTTTTTCTT
>Ga0208667_1000007_pt1 | contig 110072 bp, 117 predicted proteins | sample 11BtaG_FD_184085 | JGI IMG/M metagenome (GOLD analysis project Ga0208667, IMG submission 184085) | Marine viral communities from the Subarctic Pacific Ocean - 11B_ETSP_OMZ_AT15265_CsCl metaG (SPAdes) (version 2) | ecosystem: Environmental > Aquatic > Marine > Oceanic | place: Pacific Ocean... | reverse complement strand
TAAGATTGAGTTCTCATGGTACGGTGCTGTTGGTGCGCTATTCTTAGCATATGTTCCAGTAAGCAATGGTGATGCAAGATGGGTTCGTGTACATCATCTAAGAGCGTCAAACCAGTTAAAAATCTCTTCTCTAGGTAACGCTACACTACCTATCACATATACAGTATATGGTGGTGGTGATGCAAAAAGCTTAGGCTACGATGATACAACAAACAAAGGTTATAGTCAATCAACTTCTCATCACTTAGTTAAGTATGGTGCATCTTACTATATTGACGGTGGTGATCGTGGTACAGTAAGACTTTATAGCCACACTTCACCATCTGTACGTGAAGTATATGGTCGTAAGTATGTTGGCTTCGGTGGCAGTGGTTCTAATACTGTGACTTATGTAGACGATACTGCTTATAACTTACCATATATTGCAAGAACTCCTGGATCAGGCGAACCAGAAAACGTATTCTTTATGAATGGTAATCTATCTACAAACAATTCAGCAGATAGAACTATTAAAGTTGTTTGGACTACACCAACTAGAATCTACTTTAGCAAAACACCTCAAGGCACAGACTTAGGTATCATTGTAGATAGATCATCTAGCATGTTTGGACTAGAAACAAAACGTGAAATCATTAGTTCACAGAAACAAAAAGTTAGAAACCGTGTTCAGGTTTATCCAACTAAACTTTCTACAGCTAACTTGACTTCTACTACACTTCGTTTAAATATGAGAAAGAATCCAATATATCAAACAGACTTTGTTCCAAGTGCTGGTGTTCCTATATTTAAAGTTAGTAAGAATACAGACCTGTCAAACTATCTACTTTCACCAGATAACAATCCGCTTCCAATCGATGCTAGTTATCAAGAATATATGAGTGATGGCGATGAAGCATATGGTTGGTTTAGAGGATCAGTATCTGCAAATAACATTTCTGATGAAGTCACTTTATTTGGTAAGCTATATAGATTAGGTAATGAATATTACTTTGATATAGCAGAGACTTATGCAGGTGATGTGAGAATTAAAGGCTTTGATACTGGTAGCAGTGCATTTGGTGAGTTCTTAAGAGATGAGAGAATGACTGCAAACGGTGATAGTATTGCAAGTAGCACTGTATCTAAAACTACAGAAGAAAAAGAAGGATTAAGTTCAATTCTAGTTACAAGCGACGATCAGACACCAATTCCTGGTACTGGCTCTTCGGTTTCAACATTGTATATTAGTCCAGGTGCTGATCAGTTTGACTTGTCAGATTTCTATGACTACAATAAAGAATACTTATCTTTCCCACTTACGGATCAAGCAGATGCGCTATACTTCACATTAGATAGTGAAAATAGTGTTGATGTTGAAGATACTGCAAATACTGCATTAACTGGAACTGCAAATGTTGGATGTACATGGGAAGAGCAATAACATATGTCAAAACAGGTAAAGATTGGGTTTGATAAAATCCCAGCGCCAAAGGTTGAGAGATTTGAACCACTATACGATTTAGTTACTGGTACTCCTCTCACCGACGGCTCTGGTATTCCTCTTGTAACCTTAGAGAGTTCTGCACTAGAGCTGTTTAATACAAAAGACAACTCTATGCCAGTTGTTGTAAACAATGTAAACAACGATCAGTTCAGAGAAACAATTAAAATTGAAGAACAGTTTCCTACGTTTAGTGAAGTAAGTAGTAGTTTACTTGGCGTTGAGAGAGCAGAGACTCAATTGAGTTTATTCTCTGACGTATCTTCGTATGGCCTAGACGATAGTTCTTGGGAATATAGAACAAGCGGTACCACACCTAATCCAACTACTTGGTATGAACGTGAACATCCTCAATATGGATATCGATATCGTACTAAATTTGCTGAAGAGACACGTGAGCAAGCTCTATATCTCTCTAGCTTTCCAGTGCAGTTTACATACCCATGGCCTCCAGGCACCATTCAGCATGATGCAGTTAACTATCCCAAGTATTTAAACTTTATCATTATTGGTAAAATACTATGGCACTTATATGACAATCAAGGCTATACTAATTTTGCAAACGCTAACTTTATTCCACCATTCATCACTGTCGAAGATTCCGGTGGAGCTGATTTACAATTCATTAATGTAGCACAAAATAATGCATTAAACATCTACATACAAGCCAATGGTAATCTAGTTAATACTGGTGCTGCTTATAAAGTAGACTATGGTTTGTTTGAACAAGATGCATTTAATCAAGTTGAAAAGTGGACAATTGCTTATTTTAAAATCTTAGATGATGCACTTGGTTATCCAGATCAAGGTTTTCAATCTACAGATGAAGTTATCAATATAGTTAATGGTGTAAAGTCAAGTCAAACAAATGAAGTGACTCCAGCAAGACCTGGCTATAGTTCTAGTCAAACTATGTACGCCACTTTACAAAGTAAGAAATCTTTTAGATATCAACCAGGACGTATCTCGGGATTCACATTTGGTCTTAGAGGTGTAACAAATCCAGAGATTGTAAACAACTCTATAGAATGGGGTTGCTCAAATACTACAGACGAATACATGTTCCAGTTAAAAGGACCAAACTTAAGTATTGTACGTAGAAGCACCATTCCGTTACCACCAGAATTACTAGAACGCATGGGTCTTAATGAAAGAGATCAAACAGCTTCACCTATATTCGTTAGTGGACTTGACAATACAGAGCCTCTTTATGAGTGTGTAATACCTCGTGACAAATGGACTAACGATAGACTAGACGGTACTGGCGAATCTGGTTATAACATTGACATTACACGTGTTACAATGTATAAAGTAGAATTTGGTTGGTACGGTGCTATTGGTGCCCAGTTCTATGCTTATGTGCCTGTAGATAACGATGAATGTCGTTGGGTTCTTCTACATAGAATTACAATTGAAAACGGCATTGACCGTCCATGTCTTGAAAACCCAAACTTTAGATTTAAGTATCTTGTCAATGTACAAAATACTGATAAGATGTATGAGCCAGTTTATCTATACAAATATGGTGCATCTTATTATATCGATGGTGGAGACCAAGGTACGTCTGTTATTAATAACGGAGCTTCAGAGAAAAAAGAATTTAGAGCTAATTCTCCTACCATTGCAATCTTCCCTAAAGATGTTATTACTAATAGCTTTGGCGCTCAGATTGTAAATGATAAGAAAATATATTTAGAAGACTTGTCTGCATTCTCTTCAGAAGTATCTGAGATAAGATTACAAGAGATTGTCGGGTCACCAGAAGGTCAACACTTTCATTATTCACCTTCACTAAAGTCTGGTATTAGTCCTGGCTCTAGCTTAGTTAATATGAGAGTAAGTGCTAACAGACAAGATTTGTCTATTCCAGCACAAGATTATACATTGACCGCTGCTGATGATGAGAAAAAAGTAATAGCACCATTCTTGTATAATACATACATCGGATTTGATGATGATGACTTTGAGTGTAAGATAAAAAGAAGACTAAATTATAATATGAGTGAAAGGGCTTTAAACGAACAAGTCATTACACCAACAGTAATTGCTGGTGTCTCTAGAAATATTTTAGGTCCAATGAGCGGTTATGAGTTTCAAGCAAGACTAAGTGGATATGATACAGTAGTTGCATCAACAATTCCACTCTCAAGTAATTTCTTTAAAATACATTTTCTAAATCCAAATGCCATTGACATACACGGTCAATTCTCTGAATTCGCTCTGGCGCTAACAAACAAACAACCTAGAATGGTTGATGTGACTACTCTACAACCAGAAGACTTAACTGCAATTGAGACAGCAGAAGTTGCTAATGCAGGGTCTCCTCTTACAGAAGTTCTAAGATTTGGTGCTGCAAATGAAATATTTAATGTCTATGATGAGGCGTATGCAGAATTTAGTCAATTACAAGAATTTCAAAGTGCAACTCTACCATACGACACTAGTCCAGCCGTAAGCACTAATGGACTTCGCTTTGAGTTAGATAGCAATCTACCTCAACCAGACGGAGAAGATAGTGGCAAGATTTCTGGTATCATTGGTAAAGTAGAAATCATCGATTACATCATAAGTGAGGATGTTGCCCAAGATCCAGATGATGCAACAGGATATGTATATAGAGTGTACTTTGACGATGTTCAAGCTGCGCCTAGATTTAGTCTTAGAGATATTAATGAAGGTACAGTTGAGTTAGGTATTGATGACGAAAGAACTGGAATTATAGTAACATCTGAATTGATAGAAGAAAACACTAACGAAGTTGATCCTCTAGGTAATATCATATATGATTATTATTTTACAGTTGATACTACAAATGCTCTAGCTGGTAAGATCGATCTGATTAATGCTCAAGGAATTATTCAAACGAAACTTATAATTCTTCAAAATAACTTTAGAATTGATACTGTTGATGAAGATGGTAATTCTATCTTCCAAGAGCAAACAGTTAACGTAGCGAAAGCTGGTTCTTTTGATATTCAACCTTTATATGTTGTCTTTGCATTAAGAGATAACGCACAGATAAATAACATTGTTATTGAAGAAGTAAGACCTACTGGTAACACTACATTTACACCTCAATGGATAACTTCTTCTAGAACTTATACAGAGGCTAATAGTCAAGGTACTCTAGTAGAGCCTATTGTACTTAGTGGTGGATCATCATTAGACTTGCAACCTTCGGATTTTGAAGACGTATCTCCACAGTCTGCGGCGAAACTTGATTTTCAAGTTACTCAACCGTTGCGACCACCGAAAAGAAATTTACTAAGTGTTTTCGTTTCATCGAATGAAGCACAGAAGATTAATCTTAAACAATTCTTTGGTGAAGATAGAATTGCTATTACACCTTCAAGATCAAATAATGTAGGATATTTCTTAACTGCGCAGACTTTGATAACTGTGCCAGGAGATCCTCCAACAAGAACGCCACCAGGTGATATAGAATTGAGTATTACTCTTAGGGAACAAATTTAATGGCACAGTTTTACTACGGTTTGAATGTTAACTTTAGCTTCTCTGAAATTCAAGATGAGTTTCTAGCTTTAGAAAATATGGGTTTAAGATTAGCTGATTTGTCTTTAATATCTGGTACATTCGATGAGGGTGTCACAGCAGGGGACATTATTACATTATCCGGTGCAGACTTTGATATTAAAAAGACATACGATTCAGTATCTATCGCTATGGCAAAATACTTAGTTTTGATGAATGGTATCGAAACTACTACCGAGACTATAAACAGTAACGTTGTAGTAGATGATCAATTTTTAGCAAGAGCAATTAAATATGATTATTATGATTACTACAATGATATAGTACGTTCAGCCGATATATCAACGTCTAGAATTTCATCTTGGTCTTCGTTTGATGATTTTGATGTAACTGCGCCGATCTTCTATAAGGGTGATTTAGAGATTACACCTAATCCAAATCAAACAGATGTTAATGGCGATCCAATTTCAGTATTAGATGTTACTTCTTTGGCAACGACTGTTGAACCACAATTAAAAAGATTTGCTGCAGAAGTACCCACACATTTAGTTTCTTTAAATGTTAACGGTACTATTGAGAAGTTTCTTGCTATGCGTGGCATACCCATGAAGTTTAAAGTTGTAGCAGAAACGATTACTACAAATAACTTGAACCATACTGTTACGAACGGAGCAGCTGATCCCGCTCCTACATGGACAATTTATAACTTAGATGATAATATCTTTCTACCATTTGAGAACGTTCAAAATACTGGTGGGCTTGGCATATCATACTTTGGCAATGGCTCAGCATCATTGCAATTAGAATTCTTTAATGACCCTAGAAAAATTCAATTACTAAAACTTAAAAACCTTAATATGTTTGAGTTCTCTAGAACGCAAGCAACTGGTTTACGTAATCTAGATATTTCTAATAACCAACTTATAGAGTTGCCTGATTTAAATTACATATCACCCGGATTAGAAATATTAGATTGTACATCAAACCCATTCACCAGATCAACTAGAACAGCTGCACAACAATTGAGTAGACTGCCTGGTACGATTGAACGAATTACAATGAATAATTGTTTTTCTGATAATAGCACAATAGACCTATCTAAAAACTATCTAAACGATGATTTAACAGCTCTACAAAGAGTACAGTTTAGAGGCAATCAACCATCTACTAGAATGTTTTCATTGGGCCCAACGCCAAAAATTTATGTCGACCCTACAACTCAAGAGAACACTTCCTTAACAGACTATGATGTAAGATTTCAACAATATAGATATCTCGACGAATCTGTTATGAAGGCAAAAAACTTAGAAAATATTTATATTGAAAGTATCACACAAAGCACTAGCACCAATAGAAATATTAAAGCTGGGTGGGATGGGTCACAAGAAATTGATATCACTCTTGCGGCAGCAGGAGACGGTGGAACTGATACTGGTAGATTGAAAACTTTCTATAGTAGAAGAAACAATCACAATTTAGTTGTTGTTAGTGGGTGTCAATCTATAACTAGCTACACTCATCAGTACTTACAAACACTAAGAGGTAGCTCTAGTGTTCAAGGTGTGTTTAGTGGATGTGGTAGTCTAAACACTATCAACTTGTCTAGTAATCCTGTAACTGGTGACGTTTCACTAGCATTTCAAAACCTACCATCTCTATCAAGTTTAAATCTTTACAATACTAAACTTAGTGGTGTACTTGGTGGACAAACTTTCTCTGGAACTGGTAATCTACGTAGTTTGACTATAAGTAGTAGTCAACTTGGTGATGGTGTGAACTCATTCTTTGACAGCTTAGTATTTGCACAAACAGCAAGTATTAATAGTTTAAATGTGTATGGCAATAGTAACATGGTAGGTAGTTTACCAAACTTCAACTCTAATAAATCTTTAAGTAGTATAACTATTTCAAATACTAATATCACAGGTGGATTAACTAACTTGGCAGAAATGCCTTCTCTATCTTGGTGTAATTTAGGTAACAACGATTTAACTGGATCAGCTCCTGCATTTAATAATTCACGTGTTGGATACTTGTATCTCTATAACAATAATTTAAGTGGTGGTCTACCATCACCATCTTTACCAAATATTAGATACTTTCAACTTCAAAATAATAACTTTACTGGGTCTTTACCTAGCTTTGCAACTTGTCCAAGACTATATTATTGTCATCTAGCGAGTAATAATTTTAGTAGCTACTCAGCGGGATCAATATCTTCAAACACAAGTTTAAGATATTACTACGTAAATAATAACAATTTAACAGTAGATGCTGGAGCCGCTATAATTAACGATATCTATCAAATTCATCTAAATACTACAAATACTTGGAATAGAAGATTTGATATGTCTAATAACGGATTTAGTTTAAACGACCTCTTAAACTTCTCTACTACTGTGCAAGAACAATACAATGTTTTGACACAAATTCGTAGATGGACAATAAGAGTGTAATAGGAGATAGTCAATGCCTCAAGGGTTTGCAAGAGATTTAAACTTAGCAGAATCAGATAGCTTTTCTAAGGATGCTACTGCATTGGACAATCTTGCCGGTGCTGGTCGTTCTAATGACATTTCGCTATTCGTTAACAATCTTAGAAACTTCAGTGTCTTAAGACCAACTCAAGTTGAGTTAATTCCAAACACTACTAAACTTAGAGTTAAGAGTAAGCAAAACATTGCATTTTCTAATAGAACTGTTATTACACATGATGGTACATCATACACAGTTGTAAATTCAAACGGCGTTGATGAGTTTGAGTTAGTTGATGAATTGGGTGCTAATCTTACAGTCATCACTGATGACTTGCGTAGATCCGAAGGCGTAACTAAAGCTAACATCCAAAATATGAGTCCCGATGTTCTTCAAACTATCGACCCAACTGTTCTCGAAGAGATATTAAATTCTGATGAAGAAGTTGATATACCTGCTACTACTTTTAGAGACACTAGTATAATAGAATTTGGTGATCAAGTTAGACCCACTATGGACGCATTTGCTTTAAAAAGAAGCACAACTCTATTTACTACAAAAACCAATGTAGTGAATAGCGAATTTAATTTAAATGGTACTGTAACAATTATCAATACTGCTGACTTATCTCCGTCAGACACTTCACCTGGTCTGTTTATTATTTCAGATAAAGTTGTATTAGATGAAAATGATAATCCTACATTTGATTCCGAAGGTAGATTGATATATTCAAAAGCTAGAGCATTTAGTAATAACACCGATCCTTGGTCAATTGACAATTTGACAAGTGAAACTATTACAACATCTACTCAAACTAATGTTAATAACTTAACTGCAACTAATCCAAGACTCAATACAATCGCAGTAACTCCAGTAGGATCAACTGAATCCTATACAGACTTTACTCATAAGATACTATTGCAAACGCAGTTTGTAGATGATCTTGGTAATTTAGTTAACGGTGAAGAGTATAACTTACTATGCTCGTTAGTACCTTAAAAGACTAAAAGCTTATACACCTTTCTAACACCAACTCCATTATCGTGTGTAATATTCATAGTTTTAGTATATTCCTGATTACCAATATCTTCATCTATAAGATTTTTAATATACAGATTATCGAATAATAGTTCGTTAGTCTTAATATTTTCTACACCCGATGCTGTTTTAAGTCCAGTATCAGTTCCAGTAAATGGTGGTGCAGTGTCTAAAGGTAATACGCAAATCTCATAACTCTCAGCTCCGGGGTTACCTGGAATAATAGTAATTGTATAATTTTGTTTTAGCGTCTTAGTAAGATTGTTTGATAAAGTTATTTTGTTTGTTCCCGAATCAACACCTGTAATCTGAGTGCCGTCTGGGATGTAACCTGAAAACTGAATATAATAGCTTTGTTGAACATCTGATACATCGTCTAAGAATATTTCATTTGCACCAGAAAGGGCGTCGGCTGTAATCAAATGACCTATAACACCATTACAATAATTAACCTTTGATAAGTCTTCTAGTGCCTTATCCTTATATACAAGTAGTATTGTATTATCTGGATTAGTATCGCCTAAGAAATCTGCATAGCTCCCACCAAAATGATCATCTACAGTAAGTGTATATTCTCCAGCGGACTTACTAATTGTTGATAGTCTAACTGGACCTTCATCTGCTAGTGTTGTACCACTACCCTTCATTGCATAAACTAATTGATCTTTTGCAAGTTCATCTTCATTTGATACACTTAGCATAGAAACAAAATTACCTGCGCTATTATATCTTAAAAAGATATCTTTAAGACCAATATTGTCTATACGAAATCCCGAATATGGTCCACCTGAAGTATTGGCATCACCCGAAATTTCTTCTCCTGCTGCAGCGCCAGAGTTGTAATTAATTACATCTTCTTCATCTACATAGAATGCTGATTCATTAGGAGAGTCGCCAATAGCTAGAAGCTGTAGATACGAGTTACCTAATGAGAGAATAACTCTATCACCCTGATACACAGGTGCGCCGCCCAGTCCTGCATATGAAAACACACCATTACCTATATACACTACTTGTATAGTACTAACTTTATTTGCAAAAGTGAGAGGTGGGTCATAGCTTATAATTGCTTTATCGTTTACTTGTAATGCAGCAGTAGTTCGATCATTACTTAGATTGACATAGTTATCTAAAAAATACTCAAATGAATTTACATTGGTGTTTGCAGTTGCTACTGAATCTGTAGTGTACAAGAAAGAAGCTGGTAGTCGAGTTGCGGATTCTTGTATGTATGCAAAGCTACATCTTTTTCTAAAGCTATCGTATCCAGCATCATTGGGCCAGTACACACTTATTCTAACTTTTCTCTTGACATTTAATCCAGGAACGGATAGTTTTACTTGTGTGGTGATATCCTGGAAACCTACAGGAAATGATACTTTTATAATATCACCATTAGCTACATTTACAGCTTGATCTAAAGTGATAGTCTTTCCCTGATAATCAACGTTATCGACTTTTGTAAACGTATTAAATATATTGCCTTGTGATGTTATGAATGTGACTTGATCACCAACACCTACTTTCATAAGATCATCATCCGATAAGGTTATAGTAGTAACAGCACCAGAAGTCTGAGATACAAGTTCTCTTTCTTTATCATGGATGTTAAGAACTTTTTGCCAGTTATTATTACCATCTATATCTTGTTCAATAATAATAAGTCCGCTACACACAATCTGCCAATTGTTATCAACGATATATGGAATCGGTGCAAAAAACCCTTCCCATTGTACACCACCAAGGCCATTGATAAACTCAGGAGAGTCGTAGATTGAAGGACCAAATCCAAAATAACCACTTTCCCAAAAATCAAATGGTCCATAATGAAACCCTGCACCACCACCAAGATAAGCTTCAGCATAATTAAATAGTTCGTAACCACTAATACTGGAACTTCTTTGTGCTGCTGTAGCAATTGAATCAGATGGATAAAATTTAGCTTTTAGACCATCACCACCTGCTAAGTAAGGCGGATCACCTGTAATTACTTTTGCATTTTCGATAGTGTCTTTAATTGTAATGTTTGGCTCAATTAAGAAGTTATCAAGAGTTTCTTGCGTAGGGTCGATATCACTAATAGTAATACCAGTTGATTGAATGATCAAATCTTCGTCAACAGAGAAAGGAACTGTAGAAGAGTTTGTTAGTATGACTGCATTATAGAAATAAGTATAAGTTTCTGTAATAGCATCATAAACTGCATTAGATGATCCAACAGTTTCAAACAATACCTCTTCTCCTGACTTCAAGAAAGAGAATCCATCGGTAAATGGAACTGTCTCAAAGGCAGATGAAAATTGAATAGGTGTTCTAAATCGAATTTGAGTTGCTGTTCTAGTATTACCTTTTAACTCTAAAAAGCTATCATTTGTGACGTTAGAGTCTTCAGAGACGTTATTGAGAACTTGAATATCATCTGGTATGAACGACTTTCCTGGAGGGGCTAAGTTGTTTAATAGATTACCGAGTGACGAATAAGTGCTTTCTAAGTCAGAGAAATTCTTGTCCCTTCTAAGACCAACACGAACATATTTTCCAGCCATGACTGTTTTACACCTTTTAAAAGAGTTTCGTATGTTTTTATTTATATAAATATCAAGTAATAGAGATAACCTAATAGTAGAGTCTAATATGGCAATCAAAGCAAATATAGTAATAGACCAAGGAACTGATTTTTCAGCTATTGTAGATGTTGAAGATGATGTAGGAGGTGCTTGGGATTTAACTGGATGGGATGCATTTGCTCAAATGAGGAAGAACTATTCTTCTACGACAGCACATGATTTTGTCTGTTCAGATAACAATGGCGGTGGACAAATCACACTATCGATGAGTAGTAACACAACAAAAGATTTAGAACCCGGCAGATACTTATATGACATTGAAATCACCTCAAACGGTGGTACTGTCCTACGAGTTGTCGAAGGGGTTGCAACAGTAACACCAGGTATAACAAGGAGTGTCTAATGTCACAGATAAAAGCTAGAATTACTCCTAATCAGAAACTATTAGTAACGAATTATAGATTAAACGCAAACACATTGAGATTGAGTGATATATTCGATGTTGAAGCTTCAAACGCCCAAAGTGGCGGTCTCCTTATATATAATGCCACGACAGAACTTTGGGAAGCAGAAAACATAGTAGAAAATCCAGGCACTCAAATTAACGGAGGAGACTATTAAATGTCCGGTTCAGTAATTAGAATAAAACGAAGTAGTACGACGAATGCGCCCACAGGGTTGTATCCGGGTGAATCAGGCTACTCGTATGGTACAGGTACATGGCAAGACAATGGCGATAGATTATTTATCGGTACTGGTGTTGATGGTGTTACTGGCTTAGCCACGTCGATAGATGTTATCGGTGGTAAATTTTTCACAGATCGTTTAGATCATCAAGAAGGTGTTCTAACAGCACTTAGTGCTATTGTCACAGATGCTGATAGTAAGATTGACGCTCTTAACGTTGATAATGTTACTATTGATGGTAACGCAATCACAACGTCAAATGCTAATGGTGATTTAACACTCTCACCAAATGGTACTGGTAAAGTTGTTATTATTAATCCGTACGTTGGAAGTGATAGCGTTTCGCTTACAGAATTCATTCAAGATGTTACTGGTGGCACAATTGTTGGTGGTGTAGCGATTACATCTGTCTTTGATGATCCTAACAATACAACTACTCTTAACTTAGATGATACAGCAGTAACCCCAGGTTCGTATGGTGACACAACTAATATTCCAACGTTTACAGTTGATCAACAAGGTCGTATTACAGCAGCAGGTACAGTAAGTGTTGCAACTACTCTTACGATTGCGGCAGATACAGATGATGGAACAACACCCGCAAATGGTGTTAATCTCTTAACTGATACATTTACAATTTCTGGTGGAACTGGTGTTGCGACTAAGACTATTGGTGATTCAGTTGAAGTTAGTATTGGTCAAGCAGTCGAAACTACATCAGATGTTCAATTCAATGATGTAACAGTAGATGGTACTTTATACTCAAATGACATTACCGCTGGCACAGTTACTATTGCTGGCAATCTTATCGTATCAGGTACAACAACCACAGTCAATACAGAAACTATTGCTCTTGCAGATAATATTATCGAACTCAATAGTAATCTTAGTGCAAGTACTGCTCCATCACAAGATGCAGGTATTCTTGTAAATCGTGGTTCTGCTAATGATGTATCACTATTCTGGGATGAAACAAATGGCTACTGGAGTGTAGGCACTGAGAAAATATTTGCAGCAGAGTTCTTAGGAACTATTGATGGTGGAACATACTAATATAAATACTTCTAACAGGTAGTACATACTATCTTTATCTTATAAGCTATATAGCTATTATACACTGAGTGAGGACACATGTCAACCATTAAGTTACGCCGTAGCGCCACTACTGGTGCTATACCTTCGACCGCACAACTAGAACTTGGAGAAGTTGCCATCAACACCCATGATGGTAAGATGTTCTTCAAAAGAGATGCTAGTGGGAATCTTTCAATTAGAGAAGTTGGTCTTGCTGATAGAGCAGACAATGTTCTTTACGTTAGTGAAAGCGGTAATGACGCTAATGATGGTTCGACTGTAGCCGAAGCTTATTTAACTCTAGACGAAGCACTAGCTAATGCTTCTTCAGGTACAACTATCTTCTTAAAAAGTGGTGACTACACTCTTGATAATACATCAGGTGGTGTGGTTGTACCAGCTAACGTATCAATCGTTGGCGATAACCTTAGAACAACAAACATCTCTGGTCAAACAGCAACTAATGACTTGCTTCTATTAAGTAATGCTTCTCATGTTACTGGTGTAACATTTAGAGGACATACGTCTGGAGCTGCAGCTGTAGCGTTTAATCCTTCTGCTGGTAACATCACTACATCTCCTTACGTACAAAATTGCTCATCTATTACTACAACTGGTACTGGTATGAAAATTGATGGATCCCTTGTCGGTGGTCTTCGCTCAATGGTATCAGATGCATTCACTCAAATTAATGCAGGTGGTAAGGGTGTACACCTAATAAACAAAGGATATGCACAGCTAGTATCTATCTTCACAGTTTCTTGTGACGTAGGTGTTCTTTGTGAAAGTGGTGGCAATTGTTCACTTACAAACTCTAACTGTTCATTTGGCAACTTTGGGCTTAAAGCAACTGGATCTTCTTCTCTTTCTAAATCAGGAACAAGTGCAGCTGGCACAGCAGGTGGCACTGTAGTCACAATTACTGTATCAACAGCACCTAATTACGCAGAAGCAGTTAAGTTTGCAAATGATACTAAGTATTACTCGGTTGAAGGTGTAACCGCAACTGGGAATGCAAACGAATACGATGTTACTTTGTTAGAACCTCTTGAGCTAGACGTTGGCAATGGAGACGCAGTAACATTTCATCAGAGAAGTCTCATTCAAGCTTCTAGTATTACTTTCGAATATGTTGGCTCAGGTACAGGTGTTTATGACACACCACAATCTGGTGCTTTCCCAATTCAAGCAAACGAAGTAGTAGAAGATGCAAACAACGAAGGCTTAGTATACTTTACATCGACAGACCACAAAGGTGATTTTAGAATTGGTGGTGATTTGACTATTAATCGTGAAAGCGGAACTATCACTGGTAATACATTTGATAGATCACTGTTCGCTGTTCTTACCCCATACATTCTAGCAATCGAGGATTAATGCAATGGCAGAATTAAATAGATTTAAAACAGTTACACATGTTGTCACTACAAATAATGATACCGTTTACACCGCACCCGTTGGGTACTCTGGAATCGTTTTGATGGCGCAGTTTACAAATATTGGCTCTACAACAGAGAGTGTAACATTTTCGCACTATGAAACTAGTACGACAACAGAAACAGAACTAATCAAGAACTACGATATACCAATCGAAGATGCTGCTTCTCCGTTGACTGGTAAACTTATTTTAGAACCCGGCAACTCTATTAAAGCACAAGCGAGTGCAAACTCAGCATTCAAATTAACACTAAGCATCCTGGAGTCTTCAAATGGCTAAAAGAGGCATGGGGTTATTAAGCGGTAGAAAGAAACATAGTGCAACTGGTAATTTTGTCGGATTGGATAATGTTGAAGAATACTTAGGTGTTCCTTCCACTAATAACTCAATTGTCATCACTCATACAGATGGTAGTAGAAATTTCTACACATTACATACTGGATTAACTTTAGACAACACTAATGATAGATTATTCGTTGATGAAACAACTGTTGCAATTGATACAACAGGATTTAACTTTTCTTCAGCTACTACTCTTGATCAAGTACTATCAGACTTAGATGCTAATGTCAATACTGCGGTCGGATCAACTCTAACAGCTGTTAATACCGATAGCACGATTAGTGGTCTTGGTACAAGCGCAAGCCCGTTAAGTATTGGCCAAGCGGTAACAACAACCTCAAATGTTACGTTCAATGATATTATTGTTAGTGGTGACTTAACAGTATCTGGCACCACCACATACATTGACACTAATACATTAAATATTGGCGATAATCTTATTACGCTAAATGCAGATATTCTTGCTACAACAGTGCCAAGTGAAGATTCTGGCATTGAAGTTAAGAGAGGGACTTTATCTAACGTTTCTCTAATTTGGGATGAAAGTCAAGATCAATGGACTGTCGGATCACAAAAGTTTGAAGCTGGCGCTTATGAAGTTAGTGGGTATGGCGCAGTTATTAACTCATCCGGTGAATGGATTGGTCAACCCGCTGGTGCTGATAACATAAACTCATTAAGTGATGGTTTTAGTGACGGATCAAGTGTTGCACTTGGCGCTAATGCTATGTGTGATCCTGCAAACATTTCTGCAAACACTAATAACACTGCTTTAGGTATACTAGCACAAAGAAGCCTTACTACTGGCGAGTGTAACATTGCTATTGGTAATGAAGCACTAAAACAAAATTTACAATCTACTTCCAACGTGGCGATAGGTTTCCAAGCATTGATGGCGAAGTCTCAAGGCTTTGGTAGTGTAGCGGTAGGTAACCTTTCTCAAAGAACAAAATGTTGTAGTAGTTATAACACAAGTCTTGGTCACGGCGCACTGGAGTGTGGTGGAGCAAACACTGACGGTGATCATGTTGCAATTGGTTATAAGGCAGCAGTAGAAACAGGAAATGCTTGTCGTACCGTTGTCATAGGTTCTTGTGCCGCATTAAATGCAGCTGGTAATTATACTGGTTCAGTATACATTGGTTACACAGCTGGTAAGTGTGCGAGATTTACAGATACAGTTGCTATTGGTAATGAAGCATTGGGAGAAAGCTCTGGGAGTGCTAGTTGTTCTGTTTTAATAGGTGCAAGAGCAGGTAAAAATTCTACTGGTTCTAGAAATATAGTCGTTGGCTCAGATGCCTTAACAACATTAACTACGGGTAACGATAATATAGCAATAGGCCCAGATGCCTTTAAGACTGTATCATCAAGTGTGTCCTGTGGTGTTGCTATCGGCGCACGTGCATTAAGTAACAGTTTAGTTTCTGGATTTGCTATTGGCATTGATGCCTTATGTGCTAATACCACTGGTTCTACTAACTTTGCTATTGGTTCCCGTGCGCTAAGATGTAACACAGAAGGCGAGTTTAACCTTGCTATCGGTGAAGATTCCTTATGTGCGGGTCATGATACTAAAGTTAACGTTGCAATTGGTTATGCAGCATTAAGAAAATTGGGCGATGGTGGTTTAACTGGTAATGCCTGTAACCACTCTTCAGCAGGTGCATATAACACAGCAATTGGTAGCTCATCCCTTATTAATCTATCTTGCGGTGATTATAACACCGTCTTAGGCTATAACACAGCACAAAGCCTGCGATGTGGATCAGGTAACATTGTTATCGGCTTTATGGCTAATGTAGTAGGTAGCTTTGGTGATCAAATAGATAATCAAATTGTTATCGGTTCTACTACACAAGATCGTCTTATTATTCCTGGTGTTGATTTAGATACTAATGATGCAGCCGACGGTGAAATCTTACAATGGAGTGCAACAAATGGTGGATTTGTTTGGACTACCCAGTCTACTACACTAAGTGTTGCTACTACAACAACACCACCAAGTCCAGTAACAAATGGTGCTGTCTGGTTTGATACTTGCGATGGTACTCTATCTGTTTATTATGATGACGGTGATACGTCTCAATGGGTGACTACTTCTGGTCCACAAGGTTGTCAAGGTATCCAGGGTATTCAAGGTATTCAAGGGATCCAAGGCCCGATAGGTTATACTGGTAGTGCGGGCATTAACTTTATAGATGACTTACAAGACGCAAAGAGTGATGCCTTATGTAGAAGTTATGGTATCGGTCTTGGTGCAGCTGCAGCTCAAACAAATGGTAATTCATATAACTTAGCAATTGGTTATGAAGCTGGTTGTTCGGTTAATAGCAACAGTTCTTCATTCAACACATATGTAGGAGCTTATGCAGGGCAAAATCACACCTCAGGTACTAAAAATACTTTAGTCGGTGGTTTTGCCGCAGGCCTGAATGGAACTTTTAATGGTGTAGTTGCGGTTGGTTATAATGCAGGTTATGGAAATACTGTATTCTGCGATGCAGTTGCTATTGGCGACTGCGCCGGTGAAGGATTTCAAGCATGTAATAGATATAGCGTTAATATAGGTAAACGTGCTGGTAAGTCTTCGTGTGGTGGCATTGCGATTGGTTATGAAGCCGCTTCATCTCATACCGAGGTGGGTTCTGGTTATAGTAACGTTGCGATTGGTTATAGAGCATTAAAGTATGACACCTTAGGTAAAAGAAATATTGCCATTGGTGCCGAATCCCTACTAAATCAAACTTGTGGTGATGACAACATTGCAATTGGTGCAAATGCCTTAAAATATGATAAAGTTGGTTTACAGAACATTGCAATTGGTTCATATGCATTACAATCTACTTCAAATGATGCATGTAACACATTTTTGGGCAACAACATTGCTCTTGGTCAAGGGGCGGGCTCAGGTCTTGGTAATGTAGACTTATCTGCTTGCTCAGGTTGCCAATTGATGCAAGGCAATATATTTATTGGGGCGCAGTCTGGTGAATATACAAAATGTGCCAATGAAAACACTTTCGTTGGTACCAACTCTGGTGTTGGATTGTATAATGGTAACGGTAATATTGGGCTTGGGTATAGAGCCTTTAGTAATGTGGGGCACTGTGGGGATAACAATATCGTTATTGGCCGCTGTTTGTGTATAGGCGGATTCAATGCAGTAGTAAGTAATAAAATTGTCATTGGTAATAACTTTGCAGATAAGTTAACAATTGGTTCTGGTGGTATCAACTTCGAAGCAGATGCTAACAGTATTACAATTGCTGGCTCTACTGAAGTTAACAACCAAACACTTACTACAACAGCAACAACTCAAGTTGCTCTAGCACAATTTGCGGTAAGTGATTATCTTGGTGGTAAGTTCGTTATTCAAGCAACTGATAATTCTACAACTGAAAGACACATTTCAGAAGTACTTATGACACATAATGGTACAACTGCAGTATCGACAGAATATGGTATCGTACAAACAAATACTTCAATATATACTATAGATGTTGACATTAGTGGTGGGAATGTTAGAGTACTAGTTACTCCTGCAACTACTAATTCTACAGGTTTTGTTATAAGTGGTAATATGATACTTGCATAAATAATATAAACAACATATGCCTTTGGGGAGAGTGAACCGTGGCTAACGATAAGAATTTTTCCGTAAAGAACGGATTAACAGTTAATGAGTCTGAAGTCATATCTTCAACTCGACAACTTAAAAACATTTCAGCTATCGACTCTACAACCGCTGCAGCTATTACTAATGCTGGTATCGGTGGTGGAGGAGGCGGAGGCGGAGGCGCATCTGTCACAACAAGTAGCTCAGCCCCTTCATCTCCTCTAGAAGGCGACCTATGGTTCGACACAGATGATGGCACACTCAACATTTACTTTAACGATGGTGATAGCTCTCAATGGCTAGCAGTCTCTGGTGAATCTGGTGTAGGTCCTTTCTCAGGGTATCAAATGGTTCATACCAGTGGTACAGCACCAACAACTCCAGCTATCGGTGACTTATGGTTCGATGACGGTGATGGAACATTATCAGTCTACTATAACGATGGCGATAGTAATCAATGGATTGTTATCACGGGTGCCGCTAGTGCGGGTGGCGCAGCTCCAGCTAGAGTTTCAATCGGTTCAGCCGCACCTGTTAACCCAGGCGTAGGCGACTTATGGTTTGATGATGAAGACGGTACATTATCTGTTTATTACGATGATGGTGATAGTAATCAATGGCTTCAAGCAGCGGGTGCAACAGCTTCTCGTGGCGGTGTATCAGTATTCTCAGAAGCTACTGCACCAGTGGGTGCTAATTATGGCGACTTATGGTATGACACAACAGACGGTACACTATCAGTCTACTACTTTGACGGAGACTCAGTGCAATGGGTTGTCGCAACTGGTCCAACTAGTGTTGGTGAACCAAATACAATTATTTCAGACGGAACAAGCGGTGAAGATATCGTCGCACTTTCAATAGCATTAGGATAAAGACATGGCAAAGAAACTAATTTCAAGATACACTTTTGATCCGGTTAACGATACCGTAATACTCGACGGAATTTATGCACTTGAACGTATTCTTCTTATTACAAACACGTCAACGAATGATACTATCTTTCAATTCAATAGCACTACAAAAGGTATTGTAAGTCATTCGGTATCCGCTGAGAATAAATCAACAACACTAGTCTTACAAAATGACTGTGATGGTATGAATGCTAATGACACGTTACAATGTTTTGTTGAGATGGATTACCAGTTTATGGAGCCAAGCGAAAGCTTTGTCGATCCTGTTAATAAACTTCGTGTTACTAATCCACAAAACTTGATTGACACCGACTTTGAATATGGTCTACAGGGATCTAAATGGGAAACACTTGAACTAGTTAACAACATACCAGGCTTTTATGCTAACCAAGCAGACTATATTCTACCAGATGTTATTTCGGTTCAGACAACTACAGGTGCAGAAAACATTACCGTTTCTACACTTGACAACCACGGCATTGCTGTTGGTTCACCTATTGATGTTCAAGGGCTTGGTGTTCGTACTGCTGAAGGTAAGTTTCTCGTAACTAAAGTCCCTTCACTTACTTCTTTTGTATATAAATCTAAAGGTGTTCAGCAAAGAACTGAAAACTTAGTAGGTTCATATACAACTATTACTCCTGGTCAGTTCTATGCTGCATCACAAATCAATTTTGATCAATCTTTAGGACTAGCCACAGATGGTGCCCAACAATCTACTCTAAAAATAACTACAGATTATACACACGGTTTTGATGTAGGATCTAGTTTGTACTTTACTAACACAATCGGTTCTACTACATTCAATATTCCAGAAGGCACTGGTTCACCTGCTCCAGATGGAAATATTTACATTGATTATGAAAATACTACGTCTAAAGCATTTACGCTTAATAGTCAATTAACTGAAACTAAAGAAATGATTGGTACATATGCACATAAGTTTGGTGCATCTGCAATCAACCCGATTGATAATACTATTACTTGGCCTAATCACCAATTAAGACCAGGTGACGTTTTACTATTCTCACCATCAGCTGGAGATACACCTCCAGGTGGATTATTTAGATTTGAAGTCTACTATGTTAAATCAGCACCTACTGCAAATACAATAACATTGTGTGAAACAACAGGTGGTAACTATGGTACAAACCCAGTTATCGATATCACTTCTCAAGGTACAAGTGATTATGGTAGACACGAATTGTTATTGGGTTATGAAATTTCTAGATTAGAAAAAAGAGCGAATGATTACAATAATCGTCTTCATACAAGATATGCTATCGACGGATCAGGCTCTGGTTGGGATCTAATTGCTAAAGGACAAACAACTTCAAGAGGTAGAAGTGGATACTTTGGTCTAGGTGGAGTATACCCAAATCGAGTAGTTGCAATAGCAAGGAATGGTTATACTGCAGACACGAATCACTTTAATCTCTCTTACTTCCCATATTACTCTACTTCTGTGAATCCTGGGTATACTACTAGAAAAAGTGCTAGTGATGGTTATGAGTTTACTGAAGATTTCAAATTGTTCGAAAACTATCAAACTATAGGTAGAAACAACTGGCATTATTTTGACAATAATGGGATCATTCGTTTATATGTTTCTGGTGGATATAACTATAGCTTGTCACAAACTACTAACCTAGCAGACGATACTATGTTCTTTTTCCCACTAGATAAAGATGCAGAAGCAGATACATTCTATGCAGCAGATCATGGGTTAGGTGATAATACTGATGTGACATTTACGACTACCAGTGGTCAAAGCGTTAAAGCAAGAGTTGACACATCAACCCAGTATAACTCAAACCCAGTATTTGCTACATTCTCATCTCCATATCAAGATAGAGTAAGAGTAATTTCTACAAATAGATTTAAATTGCAGAATGCTTCTAGGCTTCATACTGCGTCTGGTGTATATTCTACGATTGGCGCTAGAATTAATCCAACTGGAGATACAATATATCTAGGAGATTATGATTTAGTAGATGGTGAGGAAATGACGTTCACCGAAGGTGTTGATGCAGTATTCCCAACTACTGTAGGCGGCGCTATTGAACCTGACAATAACGGTACACTTACTACAATTTATAACTCAGTAAAATCTACACTAGATGCCGCTAGAGTAACTATGGGTACTGAAGCCGGACTATTATACTATAATGGGTTTGCTCACTACTATCCATTTAATAGCTATAATGACACTTTTGATGGCGGTAGACAATACTTTTATGCCTCAATGAGTCAAGTTAACGTGTATAGTCCAGTATTTAATACTATTAGTGATAGTTTAAGTAATGACAACTATGCAACTGGTACAGAATATGCACTATTTGCAGGAACCGCACTAGAAGGTAAAGGCTACAAACTAATAACCACACCTTGGACTCAAAACACAACAACGCCATATCATGTTAACATTTTTCAAATACCAGCTGATCAAGATGTTTTGGGGGCAAATAGTTATAGTAGACTTTATTTAAGTGGTAATTCATATAACTATTCTGGTAGCGTTAGTCGAGATAATCGACAAAATGATTATAACACATCTGGCGCATGGCCCTCTCTAGGTAATGGGTGGAGATATGAATATGAAGCGTTGTATAGGGCTCCAGATAGTACATATCATGGATTTATTTCTTTAACTGTTGTAATCGATAACTCTGACTGGTCTGGATATTATGAAAACTATGATGGTGATATTAGATATTTGGGCTCATCAAGTAGATCAGTCCTTATGCAAGAAAATAGTAACCGAGCGGGACAGAGATATGTAATTCATGCTATTCTTCCTATCAAGGCTGGAAGTAACAGTAGCAACTATTCACTTTCAACAGGAGGTGCAGTCTTACCAGCGGCTACATTAGCAAACAATATTGCAACTGATATTAGTAACACTTTAACTAGATCAACATTAACTTCAGGTCAATCAGAAACTGTTTTCGCAAAAGTTGTGAATGGGCAAAGAATATCTTTAGCTAACGCAGCAGGCGTAACTTATGATTTCACAGGCACTGGTAACGGACCATTTACTCTTAAAACAGCAGAAAGTATCGGTGGTGCAGATGGTTATTATGATGTTACACAATCAACAGACACTGAAATGGACTTTTCTTTAGGCAATGAAGTTCCAAAAAGAGTAGTAAATTTTACAGATGCTTCCCTTGTAGTGTTTGAAGGTGTTGATCATATTAGTGCCACTGAGCATAGATTTCAATTAGGCCAAAAAGTTACATTTGCTTCTACAAGCGACGATAGTATTATTGATGGTCTGAATGAAGATACTGAGTATTTTGCAATACCAGTTGGACCAGATTATCTTTTACTGGCTGAAACTTACGAAGCCGCAATTACAAATAGTCCATTGACAATTGCTGCTAATGCAAACAATGTTGCACCAAATACGTACACTCTCACATCTGGCGCAATATCTGGTATTAGTCCAGGCGATGGTCTTGTAGATATTACTGAAGGCTCAAACAAAATCTTGGGTGTAGATACACTATTTAAGAGATACTTTAAACCAGGCGATACTATTAGATTTGCAGATACAAGTAATACTCCAACACTTTACTATGAAGATGTTGTTGCTACAGTTATTGATGATACAGAACTATCACTAGTGTCTCCTGCCAGAATTACTGAAACAGAAACTAGCTACTTTGTAGAAACACAAATTAACGTAAGACCAGATGGTTCATTCCTACATAGACCGTTTGACGGTGGTGTTGAAATTAACGCTGGTACTTCACCGAATAGTTCTATTGTTCGTCAAACTCGTAAGTACTTCCGTTATCAGTCTGGTAAAGGCATTCAAGTTTCTCTTGCGATTAACTTTAATCCGTCTAGAACTGCTCTTAGAATTGAGTCGTCTGGGACAACTGCGACTGTGCATACCGAATACCCTCACGGAATTATTGTGGGCAACTCAGTAACGATTAAAGGTTGTGATGATGATGTCTTTAATGGTACGTTTGTCGTTAATTCAAAAACAGACTTCACATTCTCATACACGTTACCTTCAACTCCATTGTCAGAAGTGCCTAATGGTATTATTAGATATAATATAACTGCATGGGCAAATAGCTTAGTTAGAGCAGGTCTATTTGATTATCAAAACGGAATGTTCTTCGAGTTTGATGGTCATGAATTATACACTGTAAGACGTTCATCTGTTACCCAGTTGCCAGGATCTGTTAATGCCCAATTTGGCTCAAATAAGATATTTGGTAATAACACATCATTTGTTGGCCAATTAGCACAAGAAGACCATGTGGTAATTCGTGGCGTTAGCTATAAAATTACTAAAGTGGTAAGTGATACTGAACTTCATATTCAACCTTCATACAAAGGTATTACTACATCTAAGATCATTGTAACAAAGACTGAAGATGCTAGAATACCACAATCTGAATGGAACGTTGACATTTGTGACGGAACAGGTCCATCAGGATTTATTCTTGATACTACTAAAATTCAGATGGCATATATCGACTACTCATGGTACGGTGCTGGTAAAATTCGTTTCGGATTTAAAGACACATATGGTCATGTAAAATATGTCCATGAGTTCATTCACAACAACGTTCTTGAAGAAGCATATATGCGTTCTGGTAACATTCCAGGTAGATATGAGATTTTCAATAACGGTACACCGACATTTGTTCCAGGTCTATTCCACTGGGGTACATCTATCATCATGGACGGTAAGTTTGATGACGATAAAGCGTATCTATTTACAGCGGCATCTAACTCACTAACATTTACTAACGGTGACACAACAGCAGCAAATACTAATGCCACCTCGACTTTGGTTAGATATTATAACTATGGATTGAGACAATATGATTGGTACGTTAGATTACGATTCCCATCATCAGCTGGGTCAGCTTTCTCTACTAACACTCCATTGTATACTGCAGACGAAGAATTAAATGGTGAACAAGTTACATTTACACAGTATTCTGGTAGTAACATTTATGTCTTTATTTTCATGCAAACATCTTCGTATCGTAATCCACCTGCGGTTTATCCAAATGTGGGTAGTGGTACAGAAGTTAACATTGGTGCGCCTGCTGGCGGTGGTTCAGATGTTGACTTGACAAATCCAGTACCATTGATTAGTATTCGACTTGCCCCTTCTGTTGACAACAACTTGTCAGGTGCAGTAGGTGCTAGAGAGATTATCAATAGAATGCAATTGCAATTGAAGTCTCTTGGTATCACACTATCACATGACTGTAACGTTGCTCTAATTCTAAACGGCTCGGTTGATAATGTTACATACTCAATTGTGGGTTCACCATCATTGTCAGAACTATTAAAACACAATGCTGGTGATCGTGTGATTGGTGGCTCGGAAATCTTCTCATTCCGTGCTTCTGGTGGTAACGAAGATGCACAAGGTAAGAGATTGCCAGTTACGTCAGAGTTTGATCTATCTCAGATCACCGACTTAGGAAACTCTATTCTAGGTGGCGATGGGGTTTTCCCGAACGGTCCTGACTTGTTAACAATTGCTGCGGTACCTATCGATACGTCTCAAGTTAACTCCGCATCACCTCTTGTTATGGCTGGTCGTATTACTTGGACTGAATCACAGGCTTAAGGGTTGACATAAATAAAAAACTATGATATAGTTAAAAATACAAATAGGAGAAATACATGGCTACGTATGATCACACTTTAACATTGACTAAAGCGACACCAACGGTGAGAGAATCAGATGGATTCGTAACCCAATGGGATATCGCTGTAGAATACGCTCATGCTGGTGAAGGAGACAATCCAGCTTGGGCTAACACGTACACTCATTCTTGGGAAATTGCAGAGCCTAGTAAAGTGCCTGCAGGTTATACTAAAGCACAACTGGTTTCTGAAATGCCTAATATCATTAGTGATTCTATTTTTGATACTCACTACGAAGCGTTTAACAATGTTAGTGCAGATACTGAGTCTTCTGTGGATGATTTTAGTTTGGATGATTTAGCAAGCGATTAATAAAATTAAATTGATTATGAATTGAAGAGGTTATAATGACACATAGATATGATGGCGAAAGAAACACTGTATTTCTTTTGAGTGGTGGAGCAGGTAGAATTGTAACAGCAATTCCTGCACTTGAAAAGTATGCTAGATTAAATCCACAAGATGATTTCAAAGTACTTATCTATGGATGGGCTAGCCTATATTGGAATCATCCTATTCTACAAGAAAGAACATTTGATGCCGATCAAAAAGGTATCTTTGATCTTGTGATTAAGAATAGTAATCTATATCAGCCAGAACCCTATCATCGTTGGACATACTACAATCAACAAAAATCTTTGATTGAAGCATTTGATGAAGAAATCAATAGTACTAATGATCATAGTGATTTAACTAAGCCTAATCTATATTTACATTCAAACGAAAAGAACTCTGCAAAAGCTTACTTAGATAATCTTCGCAAAGAGTTTAAACGTAATAAGGTTGTTGTCCTACAACCCTTCGGTGCTACTGCTAACGTTAATGAAGAAGGCGTATTTTCGGATGATACTCAACGTAGCTTAAGTCCAGACACATATCTAAAAATTGTAAAGAAGCTTCCAAAGACTTGGGGTGTTTTGTTTATGGGTCCTAGTCAACTTATTCATCAAGACGATAAGAATACTCTTGTACCACAGAACTTAGATATGCGTTCTTGGATGGGTATTATTAACGAAGCTGATTATTTTTTAGGGATTGATAGTCTAGGTCAACACATTGCTAGAGCATTTGATAAAGATGGCCTTGTAATTATGGGGTCGACATTTGAAGATAATGTGTCGTACCCAGATCACTTTAAATTCTATCGAAATAAAAATGCACATGCGAAATATAGTCCAATACGTATTGGAGGGCTAGATGGTCAAATGGCAGATCGTTTGAATGATGAAGTTATGAACTTTAGTGAGAACCAGATAGATGACATTGTTAGAATCGTCAAAAAGAATATTCGTTAACGGAGCATTCGACTTAATACATCTTGGTCACCTTGACTTGCTAAAATATGCGGCAAGTCTTGGTGATTATTTGGTTGTAGCCATTGACACTGACGAAAGAATACGCTATAATAAAGGCAATGATAGGCCAGTAAATAACTTGCTTACTCGTAAGTCAATTATGGAATCATTTCGATTTGTTGATGAAGTGAAAATATTTGGTACAGACCAAGAGTTGATTGATACTATAAGAGCGTACTCACCGCATATTATGGTGAAGGGTTCTGACTGGCGAGGCAAGAGAGTTATAGGCGAAGAGTTTTGCAGTGAAGTGAATTTCTACGAAAGAGTAAACGATGAGTCAACTACAAAAACCATTGAAGATTTTATTAATAGGCGATAGTTGCTACGATTACTATCATTATGGTAAGGTTAATCGTATATCACCAGAAGGACCAATTCCAATTCTAGACCTTGAAAAAGTCGTTAAGAAATATGGAATGGCATCAAACGTCTATCAAAATCTACAAGCCCTGGGTGCAGACGTTTACATAAAAACACAATTCGTAGAGAATAAAAGAAGATTTGTTGATATTAAAACTGGTCAACAACTTTTACGTGTTGACGAAAAGCTAAATGACGAAGACACTCCTGATGGTAGAATATTTAAAATTGAATATGATGCCGAGGTCATATACTCAGAATATGATCTAATAGTCATATCTGATTATGATAAAGGATTTGTGTCCGATAAAACTATTCTTTCTATACGACACCTTTATGATGGACCTATATTCTTAGATACAAAGAAAAGAAACTTGGGTGCATTCAAAGATATCTTTATCAAGATCAACCAACTTGAGTATGAAAACACAAACTATCTCCCACCAGATCCACAATCATTGATTGTCACATACGGCTCAAAAAAAGTAGTATGGGGAGATAAAGAGTTTTACCCACCTAAAGTAGATACGTATGATGTATGCGGAGCTGGTGATACGTTTCTGGCAGCACTGGCATTTGATTATCTACACACAAAAAATATGGAAAGTGCAATCAACTTTGCTATGAAAGCATCTGCTATTACTGTTAAACATTCAGGAGTCTATGCACCTACACTAGAGGAGATACAAAATGAGACTTGAAGGTGAAGTGGAAAAGGGATGGGGAAGCGAACTTATATTCGCTACTAACGATAAGTATTGTGGTAAGTTACTAAGATTTAATCAAGGTAAAAGCTTTTCAATGCATTTTCATAAAGAAAAGCATGAGACTTGGCATGTATTAGAAGGTACATTTACATTAGAAACCATAGACACTCAAAACGCTATACGTCACATAGAAGTTCTTACGGCAGGAACAACTAAAGAGATACCGCCAATGTTACCACACAAACTTACTTGTGTGAATGATAATGGTGTTATCATAGAAGTTTCTTCACCAGATTCAGTAGAAGATAACTATAGAATTGAAACAGGAGATAGCCAAAAATGAAAATTCTAGTTACTGGTAGTAAAGGATTCATCGGTCAGAATATAATAAAGCACTTACAGAATCATCATGAGGTAAGTACTTATGATTGGTCTTGGTTACATCCTAATGTAAAAAATCAAGATTTGGTAATTCATCTCGGTGCTATTAGTTCAACAACAGCTACAGTTGATAGTGTTCTAAATCAAAACTTAGTTTCTAGTATTGAACTATTCGAAGATTGTATTAAGCATGGTGTTGATTTTCAATTTGCTTCATCTGCTAGTGTCTATGGGTTAAGTTCTTCTTTCTCAGAATCTTCTAAACCAAACCCAGTGAATCATTATGCTAGAAGTAAGTATCTATTTGAAGAGTACATGAACACACGTGATGCACCTATTAAATGGCAAGCATTTCGTTACTTTAATGTATATGGTCCTCATGAAGAACACAAGGGAAATCAAGCAAGCCCATACACTCAATTTGAAAAGCAAGCAAAAGAGAATGGTGTAATTAAACTTTTTGAAGGTAGCAAAGAATTTAAACGAGACTTTATTCATGTAAATGATATTGTTCAATTGCACTCTAGATTTATCGATATAGATGAGCGAGGCATATGGAATTTTGGTACAGGAATTACAAAGTCTTTTTATGAAGTCGCAAAAGAGATTGCAGATAAGTATGAAGCAAGTATAGAATACATTCCTATGCCTGATAATATCAAAGAGCATTATCAAATGTTTACACGTGCTAACACAACAAAACTACGGGCGTCACTAGATGAAAATACTCCTTATTGATGGATTAGGATTAGCTTACGATGGAAACACTCTTAACAAAAGAGGAATTGGTGGGTCCGAAGCTGCTGTAATATTACTATCAAAAGAACTTGTAAAAATAGGTTTTGAAGTAACTGTATTAAATAGTTGCATTGATAGTGATTGTTCTCCTGGTAGATATGATGATGTTTTATACGTAGACCATTCGCAAAGTAATGTAGTAAAAAATATGAAGTTTGATGTGGTAGTGCTATCACGTTCAGTACATCCATTACTTTCAACTCATCGTTATGTTAATTTAGTGATGGGTATTCCTCATCGTGTTTTATGGATGCATGATACGTTTGCTCATGGTGATGAATTTATCGAAGGTGCTTTGCTAGATGGCTTCTTACATGAAGTGTACACTCTATCGGATTTTCATACGAACTACGTCTCTAATAATCGACATGGTAATCCTAGAATGTTTGAAGTTATTAAGGATAAGTTTTGGCAAACACGAAACGGCGCTGTTCGTTGGATAGATGAAGTAGATGTAAGAAAAAAAGATAAGAACTTATTTGTCTACAATTCATCTGCAACAAAAGGTCTTATCCCTCTTGTCACTAAGGTTTGGCCTAGAATTAAAGAACAACTACCCAATGCAAAACTTACTTGTGTTGGTGGCTTCTATAAGTTTAGAGATAGCGCTGCGCCAGATGAACAAGAGAAGACTGTTAGAGATTTGATGAAAGACGATAACTTAAAAAAGTTAGACGTAAATTTCACAGGCATAGTTACTCAAAAAGAAGTAGCAGAGATTTTAGCAAAGTCTTATATGATGATATACCCACCAGAGTTTCCAGAAACATCTGGCATATCTACAATAGAAAGCTTACTATACAGAACACCTCTTGTCACATCAAACTTTGGTGCATTAGAAGAGACTGCATTAGATTTAGCTTGCTACAAAACTAATTACCCCATAAAGCCAAATGTTCTTTTCCCACATATCAACGAAGAAACCCAGATAGAAGCATTCGTACAAACATTTATTAAAGCATATAATGACCCATATCTACACCAACAAAAGCAATATGCTTGCGATCAAATTAGAGATATTGTTGGTTGGGATACAGTCGCACTTCAATGGAAACAACATCTTTATAATGTAATGAAGAAGCCTTTGTCTGTTGAAGAATATCGCAAAGTAACTCGTATCAATGAAGACGTTACTAGAGTATTTGGTAGAAGAATACTTAATAAAGAAACAACTAAATTGTATAGAAGCTTTGGCCCTCAAAGGAGAATTGTTATCATATCTCCATTTAGAAATGCCGGAGATTATATACATAAATGTATAGAGTCAGTGCAACAACAAGACTATGATAACTATCTACATGTTTTGATTGACGATGCCTCAGATGATCCAATTGAAATTAATGAAAAGAATACAGTCGTTATTACTAATACAGAAAGAAAGGGTTGCATTCGAAACCAGATTGAAGCAATAGAAGTGTGGACGAAAGAAGATGATATTATAATACTACTTGATGGTGATGATTGGTTAGTGAATAACAATACAATCTTTCATCTATACAATGACATTTACTTTCGTGGTTATGAATTTACATATGGCTCATGTTGGAGTCAAGCAGATAATATTCCACACATTGCACAAGATTACTCAAGTGAGACAAAACAAAACAAAGCATATAGAAAAGAATTATTTAATTGGAATATTCCTTACTCGCACCTAAGAACTTTCTTAGGCTCAGTATTTCACAATGATAAGATTAACTACGATGCCCTAAAAGATAAAGATGGTAACTGGATGATGTCAGGTGGTGATACACCATTCTTCTATGAACTTATCGAAAAGATTGATCCTAGTAAAATATACGTTGTGAAGGATATCATATATAACTATAATGATGAAAATCCACTAAACGATTACAAAGTGAACAGTGAAGAACAAACTCGTAATGCTAGGAGTGCTTTAACATGAAAACTATTTTGATTGCAATACCTACTAACAAGTACGTTGAACCAGAGACGTTTAAATCTATCTATGACTTGATTATACCAGATGGTTATCGTACAGAGTTTCAGTTCTTTTACGGATATCAAATAGATCAGATACGTAATCTTATTGCCTCTTGGGGAAAGAATTATGATTACTTATTCTGTGTCGATAGTGACATTATACTACCAAACGATACTCTTGTCAAGATGATTCGTCATGATAAAGATATTATTTCTGGTCTTTACATTCAGCGTATACCTAATACACATACGCTTGAAATCTACATGTATAACGATAGAGGTGGTGTGACTAACATACCGCATAACATGATACGAAATCAAGGTTTAATTGAGGTAGATGCATGTGGTATGGGTTGTTGTCTTATCAAGGGTAATGTTCTAAATAAAATGGAGTACCCGCATTTTGTGTATAAGTCTGCAATAGATCACAGCAATACTATATCAGAAGACGTTTACTTTTGTAAAAAGGCTAAGAATTTAAAGTTTAGTGTTTGGGCGGATACAAGTATTAAGTGCGAACATATTGGCAAGTATGCATTTACAGTTTAAAATCAAAGTAACAATCTATATAAATAACAGAAGATAGAATGTTTATTAGACAATAAAGAGGAATAGATATGGCTATAGCATTACCAAACAGCCCCACTCTTAACCAAGAAGTCGTTTCAGGTGACGATACATATAAGTGGGTTGGAGATAAATGGGTAAAAGTCACACCAATTGACATTGATAGACTTCAGGAAACTGCTACAGTGAAATTTTTCACAGATGCTAAAGCAAGACTAGCTATTAGTGTTGCGGGAGACTTATCATACAACAATGTAACTGGTGTGATATCTTACACTGCATCAAGTAACATACCAACAGACCTTTCTGACTTAACAGATAATACTAATATAATTCCTGATGATTTATCTGACTTAGGCATTGCAGACGGTACTACTGGTCAAGTTCTTACAACAAACGGCGCAGGTGCATTTACGTTTCAAGATACCGCAGGAATTACAGACTACGACATTGAAGTTGTGTCATCACTCCCTGGATCACCTGTAGCTTCTACAATTTACTTCATTACTTAATAGGATAGAAAAAGATGATTATCGCAACCGCAATTAGAGAATCTTATAGATACACCCCAAAGAATGGTAAACTAGCATTAGAGTTTGATGGCACTATTGTTGACGAAACTACTGAATGCGAAGATAGAGTAACTAAGCAGATTATCGTATCCGATACATTAGCAGTAGCATATAGTGAACTAGATGATATGGCGATTGAAAAAATGGTCGAGTGGGAATTAGCTAATAGTAATACTGGAGAATAATAATGGCAATTTATTGGGTAGACCCATATATAGAATCTTATTCTGGTGGTATTCATGGTACTTCTGATACGTCTAGTAAGACAGGAACTTATTCAGCTCCTTGGTCATTTACAGACGTTCTAACAACTGGCGTAAGTACAGGTAATTTTCCAAATAGTACTACATTATCTGACGGAGATGAGATTAGATTAAAAGGTCTTCCCCGTTCTTCGTTTTTAGTAGATGCAGGTAGCAATTATTACGCAAATAACTACTATAGGGTTGGAACAACAAACAGCTCCGGAACAACTATGAACAGTTACTTGGATGGTAACAGTGGTAGCCAGTGGACAACAGCAAACGGAAAAAACGGTTGGATGTTTTGTTTTGACCCTACTTATACAGATCAACTTGCAATAGCAGACTCATCAGGCGATAAACCATTATATTTTTTTGGTGGCCAATACACTAAGAATAGCTCATATATTCAAACTTATTCTGGGAGTGGGTTTACTGGTCACGGCACATCTTGGTTTCAGGATGCATACCCAAACTCTGGTGCAGCTAACGCTACAATATATTTTATTGATCCTCAATACTATATTGATACATCTACGTTTTATACAAGCGGCATTCAAACGTATTTTTGTGTTCAATCAAATGTAGATATTACTGTTACTGATGGTTGGACCTCAGAGACACAAAGAAACGGATATACATTACTGCCGTTCTATTCAAATTTTTCAAATTTTAATCCTTATATATATTTTAATCAAAATGGTAATAATACAAGCTCCGATACTCTTTATGATATACCAAAAACATATTTCTTATGTTTTGATGATAATAGCACCGTCGCCCGTTTTTACTATTATGTAAACTCTGCTCATGGCAACAATAAAGGAAACTCGGTAACACAAAAAATTGGTGGGTTATTGAAAAGCGATTATGGGTACCCAACATACATATACAACAGTAATTACTATAGTAGCGCTGGTACTTATAATGCAGACTCATGTAATAATTTAGAAATAAACTATACATATGCTTATTATGCATTGTATTTATATGGGCGATATGGTGTTGATGTTGAAACACGGTTAAATAATATATTTGGGTATCAAGCTGGTTATCTAAATTTTTATGGCAGCAGTGGTAGTAGAACGTTTAAGTTTGGTAATTACATGACATATTCTGGTTCCAGTGGCGCATCATTTAGTAACACCTCAAGTAATGCCAGCACTGTTACTTTTGAAAATATTCCAGGATCAATTATTTACACTTATAATAATGGTGGTGGGATTTTTAGCCGTGACACTGGGTATACGTTTAATCTCAACACACCATTTCACAACTACACTACGAGTACTTTCTTAGATAATGCATATAATAGTAGTAGTACAGGTCCTACATTCAAGTCGCAGGTAGCGGATAACAGTGATGCTTATACACAAAATATTCCAACTAACCCAACTAATTGGTACGATGCTGTTGGTATTTTTCACGACGGACGATCATCTACACCACATTATTCATTCCAAGAAAATATGGCACTAGGTGTTTTGCAAACTGATAATACTGATTACAGAACTCTTAACCCATCGTTTCAAGTAAAAACAGATAAGTATTTGTATTCGTATACAGGTAGTTATAATGCTGATACTAATATTCACTTTTCATCGAATGACTTCGACGGTAGAACTATAGGTGCTTGCTTGTCTTATAATAGAAACAACAGCTTTCATTACCCTGTTTTGTATTATAATGACTCAGCTAATAGTAATGCCTTGTGCTTTCAATCAAACGCTTCAGGTAATTTAAATGATGATTACAAAAAGAACATCGAAGTTCCTGTACCAGCGTACACAACAGAAAGCTTGAAATTTAAAGCAGATTTTGAAACTAGTGCTAATTGGGATAAAACATTTAGAATTGATTTGCAGTATGTTAACAATCTCGGCGCAAGAACAACATTACAACTTGTAAATGTTAGTTCTTCTGTCTCTAGAGTTACTTACGAAACTACTATTCCAAATGCTAACTTACCGCAAACTGATGCAACTAGACCTGGACATATGAATGCTATAATCTCATTTGAAAATAGTGATAGTCCAACTAAAAAAGTTTGGGTTCACGAAATAGCTGTTGAGTTGATCACGTAATGTCAGCAAATCTAACCATATCAGCAACTGGATTTGGCAGCGGTTTAACAATAACTGCTACTGGATTCTCAGGAGTTGCTCTCCCTACAGGCGGTGGCGGCGGCGGTGGTGATCCAGGTGGCGGTGGAGGTACTGCTACTAGAAATATATTCTATGCAGCCACTGAAATTAGTGATATCTACTATGCTAGTACTCAAGTACAAGAAGTCTATGTGGGAAGCACTTTAGTCTGGTCTAGAACCTAGTTATGATTTGACTTTATAAATAAAAGTAAATAATATTTTAAAAGGATAAGCGATGGCTGCTCTAGACTTTCCATCAAACCCAAGTATAAGCGATACGCACACAGACGGCACTACGGTCTGGACTTGGGATGGTGTTAAATGGATTGCACAATCAGGATTAGCACTTTCTATTGGTTACACTGGTTCTAAGGGTGACGAAGGTGAACCTATCACTTGGAGAGGTGCTTGGGCTACTGGTCAAGGTTATGGTCTAACTGGAGAACTATCTGCGGTTGAGAATAATGGTAACACTTATATCTCAACTAATGGTCATAACTCAAGTAGTGGAACAGAGCCAGGTGTAGGTGGTTCTTGGACTACATATTGGGATTTGATGGCCTCAAAGGGTGACCAAGGTATTCAAGGTATCCAAGGCATCCAGGGTATTCAAGGTGTCCAAGGGAACCAAGGGCCGATAGGATATACTGGTAGTAAAGGTGAAGCCGGAGCTAGAACATACTCTGTCACTAATAGTGGTGTAGGCGCATATACCATTGACGGATCAAACAACCCCACATTAGAATTACTTAGAGGCTTTACATACATATTTGATGTAAACGCTCCGGGTCATCCATTTCATATTCAAAGTGCTTCTGGTGGCTATAACTCTTCTAACTCACTAGGCTCAGGTGACGGCGTAACAAATAACGGTACTGATAGTGGTCAAATAGTATACAACGTTCCATATAACGCACCAAATACACTATATTACTATTGCCAATTCCATGCTTCTATGAATGGTCAGATAAACATTTCTGATGTTGGGCCTGCAGGCGCAGATGGCGCTGATGGTAACTTTGGTGGTGCAACATTTAATTATACTTTTGACGGTACAACAACTGCAAACTCAGACCCTGGAGCTGGTAAACTAAGATTAAACGTTGGTACTAACTCTTCTGTAACAGCAATGTACATTGACGATACTGATATTAATAGTACAGATATTCAATCATTCTTAAGAACTATTGATGATAGTACAAGTACTATTAAAGGTCACTTCCGAATAAGTAATCGTTTAAATGCAGACGATTTTTCATTGTTTACGATTACATCAATAGCAGAAAGCACTGGCTATTTTATAGTTAACTGTTCATACGTAAGTGGCTCTGCTTCAAGTTTCTCTAATAATGAAGACCTTATTATTACATTCGCAAGAACGGGTGATAAAGGCGATCAAGGTAATATTGGTTATACTGGATCGAAGGGTACGTTCGGTTGGTTATCCAAGACAGCTACATACACTGCTGTTCACTTAGATGCTATTATTGCGGATACAAATGGCGGTGCATTTACTATTAATCTACCAGCATCTCCTAGCTCAGGAGATTCGATACAAATCGCTGATGGAGATGACTTCTCAAGTAATAACTTGACTGTTGGAAGAAACGGTTCTACTATCGAAGGAGACGCCGCAGACTTTGTTTTAGATATTCAACATGTAAAAGTTGAATTTGTCTATGACGGTAGTACATGGCAAGTGTTTCCAAATGCTAGTGCAGCAAGTCTAGGTTCTGGTTCTGATCTTTACGCTGAAAATTATACTACTGGCACAAAACCAATCGCTAGTGGTAATGATGCCGTAAGCATCGGCCTAAATTCATCAGCCACCAATACCAATTCAATTGCAATTGGACATTATGCTTCTGCTGGAGGTAATGGGGCTTTTGCCGCTGCGGCGGGAAATGCGGCTGGTTATAGATCCGTGGCTATCGCATCAAGTGCTTATGCAAGCGCAACCGATAGCGCAGCATTTGGATTTCAAGCACAGGCGACCAGCACATATGCAGTCGCTCTAGGAAAAAGTTCTGCATCAGGCAATACAAGTTTCGCAGCCGCAATTGGCAATAACTCCTCAACCTACGGCGCACAGGGTGCTAATAGTATTGCTATAGGCCAGCAAGCAAAGGCTTCACAAACAAATGCCATAGCCATAAACGGTACTGCATCAGGCGTAAGATCAGTTGCAATCGGTAAAACCAGTACTGCTACGGGTACAAGTGCAACAGCCGTTGGTTATTTAACGACAGCCGTTGGGTCAGCTTTGGCTATAGGTACTGATGCTAATGCACAGCATGGTTATTCGGCAGCTATTCTTCGGGGGAAGACAGAGCAGCAAGGAAAAATGGCATTTTCTGGTATTTTCTTTGGTACAAAAGGTGATGCTCAAGGCGGCTCATTTGTTTTAGTCGCAGACACTACAGATGCAACCGCAACTGTTTTGACAAGCAACAATCTATCACCATCAACTAACAACCAAATCGTAGCAGCCTCTGACACTTGCATCATGTTCTCAGGTACACTAGTAGCAATGCAAAACGGCGCACAGGATCAAGGTGGTTGGGAAATTAAAGGCTTGCTGAAGAATGACGGCGGCACAACTACTCTAGTGAGTAGTAACATACAGACATTTGCTGACGGTAATGGTTGGACTGTAGTTCTCTCGGCCGACAACACGAACAACGCATTAACAATTACCTGTACAGGAGAAGCCTCTCATAACATCCGTTGGGTTGCTAATATTCAGACCAGTGAGGTGACGTATGCATAGGAGTAATAACTAATGGGTTCTATTAATATTGATAACACAGGCTCTGGCTCTGGTGTAACACTTTCATCAGAAGACACAAATCTTGTATTTGACGGCTCTACAGGTATTTCGACAAAACCAACCCCGTATAATTTAACGGGAGCCTATTACGATAATAAATCCGGAGATGCAGGCGCAACCAATGGCTATGTTTATGGTTTTCATATTAGACCAGATACAGGTACTACTTTATATGTAAGTGGTACTATTCCTTCAGGTTATATACATCAGGGGACACTTTCAACACCTTGGGAGATTAACACGGGTTCTGATACTGGTAATGACTTAGATGCTAGTACACAAACAACAAGTAATAGAGATATTTTTGTTAGTTCAGATGGTAGTAAAATTTATGTTATAGGTGCGTCTGAAAACGAAGTTTTCCAATATAACATGAGTACCCCATACGATTTATCCACAGCAAGTTACGCAAGCAAGTCTTTTGATGTTTCCACACAAATGAACCTTGGAGGCCCGGGCGGACTTTATTTTAAATCTGATGGTTTAACTGCTTATGTAACAAGCAGTAATTATGTTTATCAATATACTTTAACTAGTGCTTGGGACGCATCAACTGCTTCCTACGCTAACAAAAGTGCCCATGCGGGACAAAATGGTACTTCGGGTGTCACGTTCAGCGAAAATGGTACAAATATGTATACCGTTGGAACTTCATCAGATGAAGTTATGCAGCATACTTTATCTACACCTTGGGACGTTTCAACTGCTTCTAATGATAATATTGGTATGCTCACTACTAGTAATAACCCTACTCCTCGAGCTTTATCTTTTAAACCTGATGGAAGTATTTTATATGTAGGTGATAGTAACTATAGTTCCGTTTATCAATATGTGAGTTTGGTGTCTCCAAAAATTACAGTTAACGATAACGACATAGTTACCTCAAGTGTTTTTGCTGGTAATGCTCAAAATGCACCTGAGGCTACTGGCGCAAATTCGACGGCTATTGGTTCTGGCGCACAAGCAAATCAGCGTGATGGTGTGGCGATAGGAACTTCTGCTAGAATTGGAAACAGCTATTCCCTTGCATTGGGGTATTGTGCTTGTGTTTCAGGTGGAGAAGGTGGAACGGCTGCAGGTAGATGTTCCAGATCATCAGGTGGCGATGCCACTGCGATTGGCAAATCCTACGCTTCTGGTAGTCATAGTATCGCAACAAATATAAACAACAACACATCAAGTTATGGAGCCACGGGTAGTAATAGTATTGCGATTGGATATCAGGCTAAGGCTACTAGTTCATACTCTATATCAATAGGATGGGGTAATACTGCAGGCAATAGAAGTGTTGCAATAGGTGGTCAAGGTTCATGCGCTCATGATAATGCTGTTGCTATTGGTACCTGGAGTAGTGATGTTCGAGAAGCTTACTCAGCAGCAATTGGTGGAGGTAATGCTCATGATCATAATGTACAAAACAGATGGATGTATGGTCTTGTTTCAGCTCCAGGATTAGGTAAAGCACAAGCGGGTAAGTTTGTTTTATATTTACAAACAACTGATGCTACTGAAGCTGGAATGAAAACTAACAGTAGTAATGTTGGAAGTAACAACCAAATCAAACTTGGTGATGATCACATGACTTGGGGTTTACAAGGGCAAATAATAGCTAGAGAAGCAAGCACGACAAATCAAGAATATGCAGTTTGGGAAATTAAAGGGGTTGCATCCAGAGACAATGGAGTAGCTACTACAACTGTTGATTTGTTTATTAAGAATAAATTATATTGCACTGCTAATGCTACTTCTTGGGATATTGATATTGTACCAGACACAACTAATGGCGCAGCTAGAATTAATGTTACAGGAGAGGCATCTACTACGATCAGGTGGATAGCCAACATCGACACAACAGAGATAGGAGTTTAATATGGGAAAAATCGAATTTGATCATACAGGCTCTGGCGGAGGAATAACTCTAAGCTCTGATGGTACAGGTTTATTAGTAGACGGTGGTGCGGTAGGCGGTGGTGGATCAGCTTTTGATGCGCCTGAAGTTAAAACGTCGAGTTGGTCAGTAACTAACGCAGACAAAGGTAAAGTGTTTATTGTCGATACTGATAATTTAACACTTACTTTACCAGAAGACTCTACTTTAGATGATGACTGGTTTATTAGAATTTATACAAAAGGTAATAGTTTCCAACCATCTTATGGTCAAGTTGGGGATCTAACTATTGATCCGCAATATAGTTTACATAGTGGACGAGTTAACGGAAATACTGACTGGACTATGAGGTCTAGACAAGGGGGTATTTTATTTGTAGACCCTGAAGCCTCAAATAATTTTATATTTGATACTCATAGTACTAACTGGGATATTGATGTACATTCTACAGCGAATGCTAACAGAGCAAATGCTACTGGATGGGGAAGTATTGCTATTAGCGGGCAGGCTACTGCATGTGCCACGGGGGCGATTTCATTAGGCTATCTTTCTACTGCCTGCGGAAGCGACTCGGTTGCTATTGGTGGTAACTCTGCACAAGCTTGTGCAACAGATGCAATTGCGTTAGGTAATTCTCACGCATCTGGGATGAACAGTGTTGCAATAGCAATAAACAACAATACATCAAGTTACGGTTCTACTAGTGGTTCGGCCATTTCGATAGGAAAACTGGCCAAGGCCGGGGGTTCTTCTGCCGTGGCTATTGGTGCTGGTGCATTCGGAGTAGGAGGCAATTCAGTAACAATTGGGAAAGATTCTCAAAGCTGTCAACAAGGTGGTGTAGCAGTTGGCCATATGGCAAGAAATTATACGAATGACGCAGTTGCTATTGGTAGAAATGCTTGCACACATGGGTATTCAGCTATTGCAATAGGTTGCTCATATGCAGGTGGTAATGATAGTATTGCAATTGGTATTAAAAATTGCACAAATACATTTGGAACTACCACTGCTTGTGCTATGAGTATTGGTCTTCTTTCAAAGGCTACAGGGACATTTGCTCAGGCTATTGGTTTTTGCGCTCAAGCTACCTCATCTTCTAGCCTTTCTCTAGGATATTGTGCTATTTCACAAACTGGAACACAAGCTATGGCAATTGGTTTTTGTGCATGTGCGGATAGTATAGAAACAACATCTGTCGGGCCCCTAACAAAAACTAACTCTTTTTATTCTACAGCTTTAGGATCCCAGGCAATCGCAGGAGCATCTGCTACTGTCGGCCAACGATCAATTTCGTTAAGCAAATCATACGCAGGTGGTAATGATAGTTTTGCAGCAGTAATTACTGACAACACCAGTTCTTATGGTGCTACTGGGGCTAACTCGGTGGCTATTGGGCAGCAGGCAAAAGCAACTAGTTCTGGGTCAGTTGCGTTGGGTTCGTATGCAAATGCTAATGGTTATGCCTCTCTTGCGATTGGTAGCGGGCCTGCGGCATGTGGTACATATTCTGTGGCGCTTGGCTTCCAGACAACTGCTTGCGGTACTGGTTCATTCGCATTTGGTGCAACAACTCATTTGTATCCAGCACATGCTAACGCTAGTAACTCATTTGCGTTTGGCCCCGCTTCAAGAGCAATTCTTTCTGGAAAGATGGTTATTTCTGGCGGCGATTTAATTGCAGGGTCAACTTATCAATTTGGGCTTCAAGCAGGAATTCAAGTACTTCGCAACCAAACAGTAGATGCAACTCCAAAAGTATTAGTTTCAGACACTAGTTTAAGCTCTCCTAACACAACAAACCAAATCGTCCTTCCTAACAACTCTGCATATGCCTTCCACGGCACCATTGTAGCCCGTCAGCAAGCCTCACAAGGCACAGCATCGGCAGCATGGAAGATCGAAGGCTTGATCCGCAGGGAAGGTTCGGCAGCGACAACAGTGCTGGTCAACAGTGCAACGACTATCTTAGACAACACGTATGGATGGGGCATGGCTATTAGCGCAGATACTACAAACGGTGGCCTCAAGATCGAGGTGACTGGAGCAGCGGCTACAAATATTCGTTTCGTAGCTACAATCACCACGTCTGAAGTTGTTTATTCCTAATATAAATATACTCAAGAACAACTGAAATTACTTACGCCTAAAGGAGAAATCAATGGCTATACAACATAACATCGAAGAAGGCGCATCTCAATTTGGTATTGCGTTTAATGGCGCATACTATAGAGTGGCATCAGTATCTATTAATCGTCAACGTTCAGATCATAGTGAAAACAAATTTGAAGTAGGGATTGACTTATCAGCTTATGCTACATCAACACCTACAGATGAAACTAGGGAAGTTGACTTTAAAAGATATAGTGCTAATTTAACAGATATCGAAGCACTAGAAGGTGAAGATTTTTTATCTAAGTGCTATACGTGGGTTATGGCTCAACCTGATATGGACGGGTCTACTGCAGTTTAAGGCGTAGAGCAATGAGTGTTGAAATTGACTACACAAATGGGTTTGAAATAACTCCTCTAGTAGATAAGCTTGGCACTATTAGTACTAGTGCCTTAGATTTGTCTACGGGTTCTGTATTCAATTTTACACCAAGCGAAGAGAATGCCGCTATAACTTTTACTAACCCACCTAGTTATGGTGTATATCTCTTTACTGTAAATATTACTGGTGCTAATATAGGTTCATCTTATGACATTGCTAATGCAAGCTATGATAATGATGAAGAGCGTGTTAGTACGTTGCACACCAGCGCAGGCCAAGGTGGTACTATCAGAGGATCTTATTTTAAACCTGATGGGACTAAGTATTTCCTAACTGAAACCGATCAAGATGAAATTAGTGAGTTTAGTTTAAGTACGCCTTGGGATCTATCTACATTAACTTATGTTCAGACTGCTTCTTTAGCAGGAAATTATGAATTAGGTATTAGATTTAAACCTGATGGCACTGAATTATATACGATAGATTTTTCTCAATCTAAAGCTAGACAATATTCTTTATCTACAGCTTGGGATATATCTTCATTAGGAACTCCTACTGAAAAGGCAGTTAATTCTTCAACTCCTATGGACTTCGAGTTTAAACCTGATGGCAGTAAAATGTTTATATGTGGTTACGGACCGGATAAAATAGAAGAGTGGTCGTTAAGTACACCTTGGGATATATCAACAGCATCTTATATTAGTGCATCTGATCTTGATATATCATCTCAATTTGCAGATGCAAGAACTGTTACACTCAGCAATGATGGTACTAAGTTATTTGTATCTGGGACAGACGATAATGATATTCATATGTGGACGTTAAGCTCGGCTTATGATCTTTCAACAGCATCTTATAATGTAAGTGTTACATTATCAGAAAGATCAGTTTACTGGGGTACTATGTTTAAACCTGATGGTAGTAAAATGTTCATATTTGATCAGCTAGGGTATATACGAGGATATACTACAGGTTCAACACCTGTTCCTACAACAATTACGTTTCCAACAAACATAGATTGGGTTGGCGGTATAGTTCCGGATTTACCTGCTGTGAACACAACTGATTCATTTATGTTTTTCACATCAGACGGTGGCCTAACATATCAAGGTAAAAAGACAGGAACTGATTTATCATGAGTATTGAGATCGATTACACAAATGGTACTTTGGAATCTACCTTTGTAGAAACTCTTGGTGCCATCACTGGGAACGCAACGCTTGATTTAACTTCTGGTAATGTGTTTAGTCATACACCTACCGCAAATACTACATTTACGTTTAGTAACCCACCAGCATCAGGAACAGGTTATTCATTTACTCTTAAGTTGACAGGCGCAAATGTCACATCTGGATGGGATGTACCTAATCTAACAACCTTTTCAAGTACAAACCAGTTTGATAATACTGGACCGTCAAATTTAGAAGAAGATGTTTTTATACGAGATAACGGTACAGATTTATTTATTTTGGATTATTATGGTACAATATGGCATTACTCTCTAGCAACTCCTTTTGATGTAGATAGCACAGCAACTCTTGTGAGAAGCTTGGTTGTGAACGGAACAACTGGCACAGGAGTTAGTGGAAGCGGAACTGATTTTAGAGGATTTACATTTAGTCCTGATGGTACACAAGTAATTGTAAGGTGTGATGATTCTACTTTAAGGCTTAGTCAATTTTCTCTAGCTAATGCGTGGGATTTATCAAGTACGAAAACTCATGTCAGTACTTGGACGACTATTGCCAGTACCGGCGGTATTTCCGATTCAAGATCGGTTCGTTTTGCAAACAATGGCACTTTACTAACTTTAGGTGGTAATAATGTTGATACAAGATTTGGAATAGTTCCTCTAAGCACACCCTACGATCTTTCAAGTGTTGGAACTCCAACAGTGTATAATTTAACAGCTTTTGGTTATACTGCTCGATCTAATTACTGGGTTCATGGTTCAAATTATAGTGCCGATGGAACTAAGCTAATTATATCTTCTGTGTATGGATATGAAAAAATATATCTTGTATTAGCTACTCCTTTTGATCCATCTTCATATACCAGTATGAATACATATACTGGTGGGACTAGCTCTGCTAGTTTATCGTGGACTTCTGATGGCGCTAAAGTAGTATCAGTAAAGAACAGTACTAGCTTTGATATTAATGTTTACTCAACAGCAGGATCAGCAGCCGCCGCAACATTTACCTACCCCTCTTCAGTTAAATGGCATGATGGACAAGTGCCTGCAAGCCCAGCTAGTGGTGATAGTGATGTGCTATCTTTTTCTACGACCAATGGTGGAACAACTTGGTATGGGTATGAAATAGGAGGAACATTTTCATGAGCATAGAAATAGATTATAGTTCTGGAGCATTTGAATCTAATTCAACGATGAGTATAGGTACAGTAGCTCAAGCACAGGCTGGCTATGATATTGCTAATGCGAGTTATGATAGTAAAAGTTTTTCAGTAGCCACTCAAGAAACAGTTCCTTTTGATTTAGATTTTAAGCCAGATGGAACGTCTTTTGTTATTGTTGGGCAGACTAATGATACTGCATATCAATACAACTGTTCAGTTGCATGGGATATAAGTACCGCAAGCTATGCAAGTAAATCTTTAAGTTTATCATCTCAGATGACCTCCCCTAGAGGTATTCTATTTAATAATGATGGAACAAAGATGTATGTGCAAGGGTCTGATGCAGATGCAATTTTTGAATATTCTTTGACTACACCTTATGATATTTCGACGGGTTCTTATAGTAATGTAAGTTTAGATTTGACTACTGCCGCCTCTGGTTTTCTTGGAGGCCAATTTTCCATACCATCTGGCGGCGCTCAGGATGGAACAAAATTGTATGTTGGTTGCTTTAACACGGATAGAATATATAGTTGGACACTTGGAACTGCTTGGGATTTATCTACAGCAAGTCTTGACAGTACAAATTTTAACGTTTTGTCATATGATGGTGTTCATGCTGGTATTAACGTTAATTCTGATGGCACAAAATGGTGGATTTCCGCAAGGCAGTCAGATAAAATCATTCAGTTTTCTATGTCTACACCTTATGATATTTCAACATCTACCAAAGATACTGCTGAACTTTCGTGGTCAGGTCAAACAACCGATGGTTATGGTTTTAGATTTAAAGATGACGGTACAAAATTATATCTAATGGGAACCAATGATGACACCATCTATCAATACTCTACAGGCTCGTATGTTGAGAACATAGACCTTTCTACTGGTAATTACTTCAAGTACACTCCTACATCTAACACAACGTTTACATTTGGTAACGCACCAGCATCTGGCTCTGTGGCTGGCTTTGCTTTAGAAATTACTGGGGCGAATGTGGCTGAGACTTATGACTTGGCTAATGCAAGCTATGATAGCAAGAGCTTTGATATCAGTGGTCAAGAAACTCTAGCCAGTGCTTTATTTTTTAAGCCTGATGGTACAAAAATGTATATGACAGGTGGAAATGCTGACAGTGTATTTGAGTACGACTTGTCCACTGCCTTTGACGTAAGTACTGCCTCATATAACAATGTTTCATATTATTATGGCTCACCTCCGGGAATTACTGAGGCACTATTCTTTAGAGCCGATGGTCTTAAATGGTATTCAATAGATCGTGGCGAAGATAAAGTTTATGAATATAACATGTCCACTGCGTGGGATATTACGAGTTCTTCTTTAAACCAAAGTCTTAATGTCTCTAATAAAGAAGCAGCGGGTCGGGGTTTATTTTTTAGCTCAGATGGGACTAAGATGTATATCTGTGGTGCTGGTTTATCTACTGCTAATCAATATAATTTAAGTGCGGCTTGGGATATATCAACAGCTTCTCATAGCTCTACTTTTAGTGTTAGTTCGCAAGATGTATTTCCGCATGGAATATCCATAAAATCTGATGGCACAAAGATGTATATTATTGGAAGTAATACTGACAGTGTTTACCAGTATAGTTTAAGTACCGCTTACGATCTTTCTACAGCATCCTACGACAGTGTGAGTTTTAGCGTACAGAGTCAAGATCCACTTCCCTTTGGACTTTATTTAAAACCTGACGGTACAAAAATGTATGTAGCAGGTAGATCCAATGATGCTATTTTCCAATACTCTATATCAGGTACTGCAACAGCAGCTACAATCACATACCCGTCATCAGCGAAGTTTTCTGGAGGCGTAGCGCCAAGTAGTCCAGAGATCGGTCAAAAAGATATACTTTCATTCTACACAGACGATGGTGGTACAACTTATCAAGGTTCTAATATAGCATCAGATATTAAAGATTATGTTGAACCCGCACCTATACCACCAGGCGGTCATCGATACACTACGGCTGGAACTCATAGTTGGACATGCCCTACAGGAGTTACTAAAGTTAGCGTAGTTTGCGTTGGAGGCGGCGGTGGCGGTTATGGTGACACAGCCGGAGGTGGTGCTGGACTAGGATACATTAACGACTATAGTGTCACACCGGGGCAATCATATACCGTTGTTGTTGGAGTCAAAGGAGAGCATTCGGCTTACCCCAATTCTTACGGAGGCGATTCGTATTTCGTAGATGCTACAACTGTAAAAGGTGGTGGTGGTGCCGGCGGCGGCGGGTATGCGTTAGACGGAGTTCAACTTGCAGGAGATGGTGTTGGTGGAACATATGTAGGCGATGGCGGTGCTAACGGTGGCAACGGTGGAAACTCAGGAGCATCAGGTGGCGGTGGTGCTGCCGGCTATAGTGGAAACGGTGGAGCTGGTGGAGGTACTACACAAAACGGCAGTGGTGGAGCAGGTGGAGGCGGTGGTGGCGGAGGTGCTGGTGGTGAAGGTGCTTACCCTACTAACTTTATTGGATCAGGCGGAGGCGGTGTAGGAATATTTGGAGAAGGTGTAACTGGCACAGGAGGCATTTATAGCTCTGGCGGAAACTCGACAGGTGGTACTGGTGGTTCAGGTGGTGCTACTGGAGATGGTGGAGATTCTGGTTGTAGTACAGGTTCGGCAACGGCAGATGGGAACTACGGCGGCGGTGGCGGGTCAGGTAATAGGGGGAATTGTGCTAAAGAAGGTGGTGATGGCGCAGTTCGTATTATTTACGGTGACGGTCGTTCATTTCCATCTACAAACACTAGTTTAGCTGCATCATCCGGAAACGAGTCGGAGAACTAATATGTCAAGTATTTCAAAAATATTCCAAATGGGTGCGGATGGAAGCGATACATCTCTTTTCCAAAGCGATGGAAGTTCCTTAAGCAACTGGACGGTTAGTGGTGCCACAGTAGACAGTACGGTAGGCAATCCTAGTCCCAGTCTTAAGGCTACTGGGGGTAATTATGCTTACTATGATCTTGGTACATCTTTTGTATCAAAAATAATTTCCTTTGATGTGTATATCATAAACTCTGGAGCGCATCTTTGTAATTTTCCCTTTGCTGTAAACTCATCTGGGTCAGGAAGCTATTTGAGAATAGAGGGTAGAACAAATTTTAATAGCGGGATAGGGCAATTTAATAGTTGGACAAGTTGGGGAAACCCTACGGCAACTGCAAATCATTACAGTTTAGCCACTTGGCATTCGGTAGTAATTACAATCGACTCACAAGCAAAAGCTTCATGGTCAATTAACGGCACAACCATAGAAACAAACAAAAGTGTTAGCTCAACTAATACATTTTTTGCGATTCATGGAGACGCAAGTATAGTTGGCGGGGGTAATTTTGATAATATAATTATTACTGAGTTATAAAACATAGGAGAAACCATGCACGTAAAACTTACAAACGGTAATGTCGATCAATTTCCATACACGATTAGACAATTTCGCCGTGATAACCCAGACACATCTTTTCCTCGCCAGATCCCTAATACGATCCTGCGTAGGTATGCAGTCTTTGAGGTCACTGAACTAGAAAAACCAAGCTATGATCCGCTTGTTCAAACTCTTGTTATAGGCACACCTACAAGAGAAGTCATTCGTCTGAAGACTGAAGAAGATTGCTTACATCCAGATACAGGTGAAGTTATGGAGGATGAGGTAGGACAACCATTGTACGGCAACGAGTGGGAAGTAGCTCACACAGTGCAAAACATGGAGCAAGCCACAGCAGAAACTAACGTAAGAGCTAAACGTGATAGCTTATTGCAGGAGACTGACTGGATGGCTTTGTCGGATATTACAATGTCATCTGACATGACTGCCTATCGCCAGGCACTACGAGATATACCATCACAAGAAGGTTTCCCTTTTAATGTTACGTGGCCCACACTCCCCGTATAGTAAAATAGATAAATACAATTAAAGATATCAATGCAAAGGTTTTGAATAATGGCTAATCTTAGTTCGTTTTTAGGTGGTTCATATGTCGGCTATACAGGTTCTGCTGGTGGTACCGACGTATCTTTAGACTCATCACCAACACTTGGTGGTGATTTAAATACAACAGGTAATGATGTATACTCTGCGAATAATGACCTAGCTATCTTAGGTGGTGGGATTCAAACGACTAGACCACAGGTTCATCTTACAAATAATGGTGGTCTTGCTTTATATGGCGGTTCTGCAACTAACTCAGTTAACAAACAAACCGATACATACGGCGTTAAGATAGATGGTGGTGACGGGATTATTGACGTAGCAAGTGATTTAGTGCTTACAGGCGATACTTACAATATCACCTTTGATAAATCTACAGATGATTTAATATTTGATAGTGGGGCAACGGCTAAATTTAACGATCAATGGATATATCATGATGGTACTGTTTTCAGAATAGGTAACGGCGCAGGCTCTACTAATGATACCTATTTTAACTTTAAAAATCAAGTTATATTTTATAGAGCTGGTTCGATGAACTCTCTGATGACTATCCAATCCGGGGTACAGAGATTTCATGTTAACGGAAAAATCACAACAGCTGCCGATATCGAAGTTGGTGGAAGCATCTTAAATGTTGATAATATTACTACAGGCCCAGCGTCTGGAAATCCAGCTATTAATTTGGGAGACGGTAGTGGTAACTCAGGTAATCCTATTATCAATTTCAACGCCACCGCCACTGGCATACAAGGACACATTCAATATGTAGGCAATGGCGGATTTAATATTAAATCTAATAGTGCCGGCGATTACATTCGATTACAGACATATGGCGGTGGTTCAAGCCATTACACGCCTTTAGAAGTTGATGAAAACACAGTTACAATTAGCAGCGCTTATGATCTACCCACCTCAGACGGTTCAAGCGGACAAGTGTTAACCACTAATGGCTCTGGGGTTTTGAGCTTTGCAGATGCGGCCGCAAACACAGGTGATATTAGTTTTTCTACTAATGAAATAACTACTACTGATGACCAAATGCTTTTTAAAATTGACACTGATAATAACGAAACAGGCTATGAAGGTTATTATTTTTATGGTGGACCTACTACTAACGGTAATGTTAGACTTTGGGTAAATGGTACTACAGAAACTGGTCTTAAAATGACCTCTAGCTCTAGTGCTTATAGTGCTATCCTGCAAAGACAAGACAAAGTAATGTTTATCTTAAACGAAGACGGTACAGATGCTCCCGTTAATTTTTGGAATTACGGTAATGGTAGTTCTTCTCATATTGATTTAGGTCTTAGACATGCAAATGCTAGAGTAAGGATTACAGATCATAATAGTAGTACTATTTTTTATTCGCTGCCTAGAGCAACACCAAGTAGCGGAGATGTTTTAACAGCAAGTGATGGTTCTGGAACATTGACTTGGTCTGCACCTAGTGGTGGCGGACCAGATGTTGGTACTACTACAAGTAGTGCTACGCTTACTGCTGCTTCTACTAATACTAGTTATCATGTTACTGCTCTAGCTACAAATGCTACTATTGCTGCCCCTTCTGGTACACCTGCTGATGGTCATAAGTTAGTGTATAGATTTAAAGACGATGGTACTGCTAGAACATTAACTTGGAATTCTATCTTTAGAGCAATTGGTACTACTATACCATCTGGAACAAGTGCTGGTAAAGTAATGTATGTCGGTACAATCTATAATGGTCAAGATAGTAAATGGGATGTGATATCTGCAACAGTTGAAATTTAAGGAGAATATAAAATGACAGATTTTGAAGAAAAGATCACATATCTACCAAACGGAACTCATGTTCAAATTGATTATAAACGAGAAAGAGATGGTTTGATTCTGCAAGACGCATATACTATGAGAAAAGCAGAGTATGAAAGTATGACAGAAGCTGAGTTGGATGATATCTTAGATGCAAAGTTTGAGGCATTCTGTCAAGATATTGAAAACCCGAGTGGTGTTACATTCATAGATGGCGTTGCTCATGTTGAGATTACATTAGAAGAGTTTAACGAAATAGAACATGACAATAAAGTTGAGATTGATAATAAATATTATATCGTCTTAGATTAAGGAATACTAATGGCTAATAGATATTGGGTTGGAGGTAGCGGTACTTGGGATAACACAAACACAACTAATTGGTCATCTTCTTCGGGTGGCGGAGGTGGTGCGTCAGTCCCAACGTCAAGCGACAATGTTTTCTTTGATTCTAATTCAAGCGGGGCTTCTTACACCGTTTCGCTAGGCGGTGTTGATTTGTCATGTGGCGATATCACTATTGATAACCCTTCTTCAGGCACTATATCAATTGCCGATGTGTCCAACTGGTACAATTATTACTTTTACTTTTATGGTAGCTTCACAAACAATGCAGGAACTGCAATTAATTATGACTTTAGTAGATATAAAAAGTTTCGAGGTACTGGAACTCACACATTAAAATTCGACGGCGCTAATCCATTTTCAAGCGGTGATGTTTGGTTAGAAGGTACTGGAACTTACTCTCTAACAGATGCCGCAAACTGGGGTATTCTCAATCTTTATCACACTGCTGGAACATACAACACTAACGGATACACTCATACTGGATATAGATATAACGGCAGTTTAAGTTCCACTATAAACATGAGTAATAGCACATTTAATTTACAGTCTGGTGGATTTACAGCTACAAACACTGTGAATGCTGGAACTAGTACTGTTAGAATATTTAATGCCGGATCTTTAAGCACAAATCAAACACTTTATAATGTTAAGTTTGATGCTAATAGTGGTCATAACACAGCAAACGTAAGCCAAGCTATAACTTGTAATAAGTTTATAGTTGGTGGTTATCAAAACAGTGCTTTGCTAAATTTAAACCTTTCCGGTAATATCACATGTTCTGAGTTCGCAAGCGAGTATCAATCCGGCGCTACAAATGCAGGCTATCAAAGAAGTTGGTTAAGATCAAACGACTGGTCTAATAACAGAACAATTAATGCTACAACTAATACTGCAAAAAATATAACTTTTACTAATATCACTTTTACAAACAATGCGTCAGATGCAAGTTGGGGAGATGGCGAAGGCAATAGCAACATCACTTTCACAGGTGGGTATCAGGTTTTTTATGTAGGCAATGGTGCGAGTGTTGATATTCAAGATGTAGGTGGCGTATTTGCAACCTCATCAGGAGGCACACCAAACGTTGCATTATTCCCTAGACCTCAAGATACACTTATTATAGATGAAAACTCACCCGCATCTTTAGATGCTGATCCGGGGTATTATCAATTCGGCTCAATAGACGCTTCTAACAGAACATCTGCCTTCACCTTTGATAGAGGGGGTAGTAATGCATACGTATATGGTGATATTACTTGTAATAGTAATTTTGTATGGCAAACATCTTCTACTAATAATTATTTAAACTTTTTTGGTAGTGCGAATACAACAATTGACGCAAACGGTGGTAATATTCAAGGAATTAGGATTGCTAAGTTTCCGACCACTGGATCTGTCACACTTTCGAGTAATATAGATATCAGTAGAACAAGTACCACAAATTTCGCTTCAATGTATATGGTTTGTGGTACGTTTGACGCAAATGGTTATGACGTATATGCCAATAAAATATACACAAATAATAGCGGAGTATATTATTGGCTTTATCCTGGCACTAAAGATTGTAAGTTATACATGGGTGAAGGAAACTGGTATATCGACGGAGAAGGAACTGGAACAAGTAGTACTAGTGGAGCTCCTTGGAACGATACTAACAATAACAATATTGTATATCCCGAAACATCTACTATACATTTTACCTCTACTGGTTCTGGCAATATAGAGTTACGAACAAGGGGGCAGAACTTAAATAATATAGTCAAAGATGCTGGAACTGGCGCTCTTATATTTCAAACTTCGCTTACTGTCAATCAACTACTTAATTCAACAACTTCAGTACTTACAATTAACTCTAGCGTAACTTTGACTTTGGATTATATGGAAACATCTGGTAATATTGATGGTGGCGGATCAATTGCATGGACAGGTAATAGATACTTTAACGGCCCGAATATAACAGTAAATTCAGTAAACGCTACTTCACCCAGCGGATTCCCTGCTGGACCAATGTTTGTTGGTAGTAGTGGAACAATTACTAGCGCAACAGGTTGGACTCAATCCGATGCACCAATTAGATATTGGGTAGGTGGAGCTGGTAACTGGGGAGATACTTCACACTGGTCAACATCTTCAGGAGGCACATCTGGCGCTTCAGTTCCAGGCACCGATACAGAAGTCATCTTCGATGGTAGTAGTGGTAGTGGTAGTGTCACGTTTGGCAATAGTAATCACAACCCAACAAATTTCTTTAATCTATATGGAGATAATGAAGGAACGGCTAATATAACACTAAGCCAAAGTGGAAACGCCTATTGCTATGGCGATTATGTTTTAGACAATTCTCTTAACAAAAATGGTAACGGAAGTAATTACTTTAGTAGTGCTAGATTCGGAAATAGAATATCGACTAATAACGACCAAATGTATTTGATGAGTTTTGATGGAGGAGGAAGTTACTCTCTTGAAAGTTCTGTATACGCTTCTCTTCAAAGTAGCAACTGTTTTATTTTAAGAAATGTTGATTTTAATAGCAATGGGTATAGCATTTCTAGTAGTGTACAAGTTCAAAGACAGTTTAATAGAGATGTTGATTTCACTAACTCTTATATTAGATGCTTTATTGATTGGAATGTGTCTGGTACAGGAACGGGAACACTTACGCTAACTGGTACGCAGATTAGATTTGGTGGCTATTCGTCTTCAAGTTTTCATGGGGGAGGCTTCGATTATCCATTTGTTGAAAATCAAAATGGAAATCAATTTAGTTTATACTTCACAGGTGCCAATTCTTTTGATAGACTAGATTTACCAGGCTCAAGTAATACAGGTAAAGGTGGAACAACATATATGACTTCCGCCACTCAGACAATAAATGATAATGGGCAAGTAACCTTTAAGGGTTGGAGTGCTAATAGAAGAATGCGTATAATGGGGGATATGGCATTTGGAAGCAATGTCACTATAAGCGCTGAAGATCATGATTTTCAAGACTTTACAGCAACTGGAGCAACAATAACTGGAACACGATTAGGTGATATTGGAGGAAATACTAACGTAATTACTGATTCTCCAAAAACTGTCTACTTTGATAACTGGTATAGTTCATTTTTTAGTTTGGCAGCTAGTCCATCGAGTTGGGCAAAGCTTGGTTCTTCTTACGATACTGGTAATGCTGTTCAAGATAATGTCACTTATGATTACGGAGCAACAATGCCTAGCTGGGCAGGTACAAGCAATGACAGCGGGCAACTACACTTTAGTCCAGATGGTACTAAAATGTTTGTCGCAGGTTTAGCTTCAGATAGTGTTAATGAGTATACCTTAACCACAGCTTTCGACATAACCACAGCAAGTAAAGTTGGGTACAAATCCATGTATAGTGAAGAGACTGCATTGTTTGGTGCTTCTTTCAATACTGACGGTACTAAGATGTATATAACAGGTCATGTAGGAGATGACGTTGTAGAATATGACTTATCAGCGGCATTTGACGTATCCACGGCTGTTTTTGGCAGAAGGCTTTATATAGGTGGTACTCCAAGAGAAATTACTTGGAAACCTGATGGCACTAAATTCTTTATTACTTATGCTCAAGGTACTGTTAAAGAGTGGGATTTAACAACTGCTTATGATGTAACTACAGGTACTGCGGGTTCAGCTTTTACTATCGGTAATAATATGACTGCATCTGGCGCTGCATTTAATAGTGATGGTACTAGAATGTTTGTTATTAGAACTGATAGCCCTGGTCCTCAAATAAATCAATATAGTCTATCTAGTGCTTATGATCTATCGTCTACAATTTCCTTTATAGACAGTATTAGTATAACATCTATTGGTAGTGGGTCTGGACATGGTAGTATGGTATTTAATCCTAGCGGAACTAAAATGTTTTTGTTATCTGCGGGAGATGGTTTGATACACCAATTTAGCACTAGTTCTTATGATTCAAACGCTACCGCTGCAACAGAAAATTATCCTCTACCACAAGATACTTTAGTGTTTAAGCCTGATGCAGGAGCTGGTACGTACACTATGGAACTACCTTTGTACACCATGCCGCTACTTGATTTCTCTCTTGTTAATACAGGAGACGTATCAATGTATCATGACTATACTAATGATTATTATTATTTGAAAGGTGTAAAGCTAGGACCTAACGCAAGATATAGACAAAAATCAACAACAGATAATAGAATGCTATTTGTAAATACTTCTATACCAAAAATATTATCAGGAGATTTAGAAGGTACTCATTTAAAACTTCTTACTAATGATGAGTTTACATTTGAAGAGTTTGCACCAGAGAACTTATATATTCAAGGAAATGGTACAGCAAAACATACTAATGGAACTGGTAGCGCAATAAACATCGGTGACGGAAAGAATAACGAAATATTTAATTTCAATGGTCTACCTGTAGCAGGTAACTGGTATGTGGGAGATAGTAGTGTTAGTGGTACATCCTTAGGGTTAATAAAAGAAACTGAAGAAGTTAGCAAAAGCGGATCACCTTTGATGATGTTCTAATGCTTATAAATAGTAAGATGAATGTTGAAAAGAAATTTATAGGGTAGGTGGAATGGCACAACCGACAACAAGAAAAGAGTTTAGCGAATATTGCTTACGCAAACTCGGAAAACCAGTCATAGAAATAAACGTTGATATCGATCAAGTATCTGATCGTATTGATGAAGCTTTGTCTTATTATTGGGACTATCACTTTGATGGTGCTGAGAAGATTTACCTAAAGCATCAAATCACTGCAGATGATAAGGCAAACGGTTATATCACAGTACCAGAGAGTATTATTGGTGTGATTAATATTTTTAATCTTTCGGCAACATCACTCTCTACATCAAATATTTTTAGCGCACAATATCAGTTTGTATTAAATCATATGCATGAAATCGCTAACTACGATTTAACTCACTACTATATGAACATGCAGTACATTCAATTCATGGAAGAGATATTGACTGGAGCGCAGCCTATTAGATATAATCGTCACGTAAACAAACTACATATCGATACCGATTGGAATAGACTAAGTGAAGGCGCTTATATTGTAGCGGAGTGCTATCAAGTTGTAGATCCAAACACATATACAGATGTTTGGAAAGATAGATGGCTTCAAAATTATGCAACCGCAAAGATAAAATACCAATGGGGTTCTAACTTAACTAAATTCGAAGGTATGCAATTACCTGGAGGGGTTTCGTTCAATGGCGCACAAATTCTTCAAGACGCTCAAACTGAGATTGAGAAACTTGAAGAAGATATGATTAATTCATATAGTTTGCCAGTGATTGATATGATAGGATAAGAAAGTGGCTACAAACTTCTACTTTAATAACTTTACTAACTCAATGGAGCAAGAACTAGTTGAGGACTTGATTATAGAGTCTACTCGAATATATGGTCATGACTGTTGGTATATTAGTAGAACACTTGGCGCAAAAGACGAACTTCTAAACGAAGATGATCTATCAATCTTTAGCTCAGCATATTCAATGGAAATGTATATCAAGAACGTAGATGGGTTTGAAGGAGAAGGTGACTTCTTATCAAGATTTGGTTTACAAATTCGTGATAGTATTACATTCACTATTGCTATTCGAACTTTCAATAAAGAAGTTGGATTACATACAGAAGACGTAAGACCTCAAGAAGGTGATCTAATATATTTCCCATTGAATAAAAAGATATTCCAAATACAACACGTAGAGCATGAAGCAATATTCTATCAAATGGGCAACTTACAAACATACGATTTGCGTTGTGAACTATTCGAATACTCTGGTGAAAGATTTCAAACTGGTTGGTATGAGATAGACTCACTACTAGATGCTTATGATTTAACATCCACAGAAGCTAATGCAGATATCGAAACGTTTGATGCTCTTGCTGATAACACAACGATTGAAACGGTTGCCGATAACATTTTGGATTTCACCGAGACAAATCCATTTGGAGAGGATAACTACTAATGTTTGGGCATAGATTTTACAACGAAACTACACGAAGATATGTTGCCGTATTTGGTACGCTATTCAATGACATTGTGATATATCGTAGAGACAATAGTGATGCTATTGTACAAACAATTAAAGTACCTGTTAACTATGGTCCAATCCAAAAGTTCTTATCTAGACTAGAGCAAGACCCTAATTTGACTGCTCCAGCGATGACATTACCTAGAATGAGTTTTGAGATAACTGGAATGACATATGATCCAGAGCGCAAGCTAACTAATATGGTACAAAACTCTACAGTCAATGCGGCAGATGCAAATGCATTTAAAACTCAGTTTACCCCTGCTCCATACAACTTAGAATTTCAACTAAACATAATGACTAAGTTTGCTGAAGATGGTACGAAGATTTTAGAACAAATCATCCCATTCTTTAAACCAGAACAAACTTTGACAGTAAGACTTGTTGATGATATAAACTTATACCTAGACATTCCTGTTATATTGAATAGTATAAGCACAGAAGATATATACGAAGGCGATTACGAATCACGTAGAAGTTTACTATGGACTCTCAGCTTTACTATGAAGGGATACTATTTCGGTCCTAAGACAGATAAAAAAGTCATCAAATTTGCAAAAACTAAATCGTATGACGGTATGGATGATAGTCGTAACCCACAGGTAATAAATGTGTTTCCTGGTATGACTTCTAGTAACGAACCTACTAATGACCCTACTGAAACTGTAGACTGGTCAAACATCGACTTTGAGGAAGATTGGGCGTACATCGTAGAATATGAGTGAGGATTAAATGGAAGATGAAATAGGTAAAAACTTAGGCTTAACCCCAATTAACGAGATTATTGAAGGCGAAGTCATAGTTGATAAAAAACATACTAATTGCGGAACACCAGATTGTTGTGGAGATTGTAACACTGCAACTGATGAAGAAAATGATTACAAGTATGCAAGAGAAAACTTTTACAATGTAATTGAAAAGGGAACAGATGCTTTAGAGCAGATGTTAGATGTAGCGAAAGCATCAGAGCATCCTCGTGCTTATGAAGTCGTATCTACTATTATGAAAACACTTGTAGATGCCAACAAAGATTTAGTATCGATGGGTGATAAAAAACGCAAAGAAGAGCCTACTGAAGATAAAAAGGTTACAAATAACAACTTGTTTGTGGGTAGCACAGCCGAGCTACAACAACTTTTAAAAGATGTGAAAAATGAATGATATTCAAGTAAAGGGTTACAACGGTAACACTAACATTAAACGAAAGGGCATGTCGATTGAATTCGATCAAGACATGATCCAAGAATATGTTAAGTGTGCTAAAGACCCAATTTATTTTGCAGAAAAGTATATTAAAATTGTTCATGTAGACCATGGGTTGATACCCATTCGCATGTACGAGTATCAAAAAGAAATCGCAAACGCAATTACTCACAATAGACGTGTGACAGTTAACACTTCACGTCAGGCTGGTAAAACGACAACTGCGGCGGCCATTATCTTACATTATGTTCTATTTAACGACCATAAAACTGTTGCGCTACTTGCAAACAAAGGCGATGCTGCACGTGAAATTCTAGACCGCATTAAAATTGCATATGAAGCATTACCCAAGTGGATGCAACAAGGCGTGATTGAATGGAACAAAGGGAGTGTTGAATTTGAAAACGGATGTAAAATTCTTGCAGGAGCTACATCAAGTTCTGCTATTCGAGGTAAGTCTATATCGTTTCTTTATATTGATGAGACGGCATTTGTAGAGAACTGGGACGAGTTCTTTGCTTCTGTGTTTCCAACAATTTCATCTGGTAACACAACAAAAATCTTGTTCACGTCAACACCCAATGGACTTAATCACTTCTATAAGACTTGTGAGGGTGCAAAAGAAGGCAAGAACGGATATATCTTTATTGAAGTACCTTGGGAGAGAGTGCCTGGTCGTGATGATAAATGGAAAGAAGAAACTCTCCAAGCAATGGATTACGACTATCAAAAATTTGCACAAGAATTTGAGTGTCAATTTTTAGGTTCTTCTGGCACTCTCATCGAAGGATCTAAGTTAAAGAACTTAGTATATAAGAAAACTGTACACGATAGTCAAGGTCTTAAGATTTATAAAGAGGCCGAGAAGGGTAGAACATATGTCATGGTCGTTGATGTGTCTAGAGGTAAGGGTTTAGATTACTCTGCATTTCAAGTCATTGACGTAAGTGAAATGCCTTATAAACAGGTAGCAACTTTTAGAGATAATATGCTAACACCTATTGACTATGCTGAAATGATTTATAGAGTTCATAAACTATATGGTGAATGCTATATGTTAGTGGAAGTAAATGATATTGGTGATCAAGTAGCTGACCTTCTTAACTACGAATATGAGGTAGAGGGTTTACTACATACAGAGAGTGCGGGACGTTCTGGTAAAAGAATATCAAGTGGTTTCGCCAAAGCAACAGATAAGGGCATTCGGACAACGAAATCGGTAAAGGCAGTCGGATGTAATATGTTAAAGATGTTGGTAGAACAAGATCAATTAATTATCAATGATTTTGATACAATAAAAGAATTGTCTACTTTCTCTAGAAAAGGCGTTAGCTATGAGGCTGAGCCTGGTAATCATGATGATTTAGTAATGTGTTTAGTTCTATTTGGATGGCTAACAGACCAAACGTTTTTCCAAGAGATCACGGACATAAATACTATGATAAAACTAAGACAAAAAACAGAGCAACAGATTGAAGACGAACTTTTGCCATTTGGATTCAACAACGATGATATCATGTTAGATGAGGATCTAGAAAATAGGTTTCCTACGTGGTTCAATTACTAAATCGTTGATTTTATAAATATGAATAGTATAGAATTGAAGTCACAATCTTTTTTAATAAATAAGGAGAAATGGAAATGGCATTTCAAGTAAGCCCAGGCGTTAATGTCAGCGAGATCGACCTATCTACAGTAGTACCAGCAGTATCAACTTCTACTGGTGGGATTGCAGGTGTTTTTCGTTGGGGGCCCATCAATGAAAGAATTTTAATTAGTTCTGAAGTAGAATTAGCCCGCCGTTTTGGTAAACCTAAAACTGGGTTTAATACTGAAACGTTCTTTACCGCCGCAGATTTTTTAGCATACAGTAACGCATTATATGTTGTACGAGTATCAGACGGCGTAAAAGCAAATATTATAGGTGGTTCGATTCCGACAGAAAACGGAATTACAATCACTAATGCAGGTTCAGGATTTACAGCTGTCCCAACAATCACTTTTACAGGTGGTGCAGGTACAGGCGCTACAGCTACTGCTAGATTAGAAGTAGTCACAGCTGCCATCGGCGATAATGCTGGTACAGGATATACAGCTGGAGATATTGTAACAGTTGACCTAGGAGATGGTGTAGAAGCGACATTCACTGTTAATACTATCGATGCAGGAAATAGCGATGCAGTAGCGACACTATCTATCTTAGAAGCTGGCGCATACACTGCAATCTCTGGTGGTTACGACGGAGACGAAGTAGCAACTACCGGTGGTACTGGTACTGGACTAACACTAGATTTATCTCTAGGCCTAGATGCAATCGTAGTAACAAGCGGTGGTACAGGTTATACTTCTAATCCAACTGTAGTAATCGCTGGCGACGGTATTAATGCAACAGCAACAGCTACAATAGCATCTACTCAGCTAACTGCAAAGTATCCAGGTGTAATTGGAGACTCACTAGCAATCGAAATTATGACTGCTTCTACTTTTGCTACAGCAACTCATAAAGGTGCATTTGATAGTGCGCCAGTGGGTGATGAAATTCACGTAGCTGTTATCGACGAAGATGGTGCAATCTCAGGTGTAGCTAATACAGTATTAGAAACATATGCAGATTTATCAACAACTCAAGGTGCGGTAAAGGCAGACGGTTCGAATAACTTCGTAAACAATGTTCTTAATCAAAAATCAGAATATATCGAAGTTGCTTCAAGCGTAGATATTGCTAACATCACACCAGACTTGTACTCACTATCAAATGGTAGTGATGGATCAGATGAAGCTACGGCATCTTCACTAGTAGCCGCAGTAGATACTGGTTACAATCTTTTTGCTAACGATGATGAAGTTGATGTAGCACTGCTAATGCAAGGTAAAGCGGTTGGTACAAACGGAGTTGTTACAGCACAAGCAATCCAGAATATTGCGGAATCCAGAAAAGACTGTGTTGCGTTTATTTCACCACAGTACTCAGATGTTGTAAATGCTTCATCTAGTGCCGCACTAACAGCGATTAAAACTTTTAAAGATAATACATCTATCAATTCCTCTTACGCAGTAATGGATAGTGGATACAAATATCGCTACGATAAGTACAATGATGTTTACACATGGTCACCATTGAATGGCGACATTGCAGGTCTTTGTGCTAGAACAGATAATGTTCGTGATCCTTGGTTCTCTCCAGCAGGCTATAATCGTGGATTTATTAAGAATGTTATCAAATTAGCATACAATCCAAACAAAGCATCACGTGATGAACTATACAAAGTAGGTATCAACCCAGTAATTACACAATCTGGTCAAGGAACTCTACTCTTTGGTGATAAGACTATGCAATCTAAGCCAAGTGCTTTTGACCGCATTAACGTCCGTCGCTTGTTTATCGTTCTAGAAAAAGCGATTTCTACAGCATCTAAATTCACTCTATTCGAATTTAATGATGACTTCACAAGAGCGCAGTTTGTGAACTTAATAGAACCATTCTTACGTGACGTTCAAGGCCGTCGTGGTATCTATGACTTTAGAGTTGTTTGCGATGAAACGAACAACACACCAGATGTAGTTGATACTAATCGGTTTGTAGGTGATATCTACATTAAACCGGCAAGAGCTATTAACTTTATTCAACTCAACTTTGTTGCTGTCAGATCAGGTGTAGAATTCAACGAAATCGTAGGTCAGCTTTAATAAATAGGTAAAAAGGAGAGACGAAAATGGCTTTTAACATCAACGAAATGAAGTCTCAGCTAACTTTCGGAGGAGCGAAAGCCTCACTATTCCAGGTTCAAATTACGAACCCAGTGAATAGCGCAGGCGATCTTAAAACTCCTTTCATGGTTCAAGCTTCGACTATTCCGGAGTCAACAATGGGAATCATTGAAGTCCCATACTTCGGTAGAAAAGTAAAAATCGCAGGAGATCGAACATTCGCAGAGTGGACGGTAACTGTAATCAACGATGAAGACTTCTTAATTAGAAATGCAATGGAAGAGTGGATGGCAAATATCAACTCACACCAAGGTAATCTTAGAAATTTTGATAGTGCTTCACCGGCGCAGTACAAATCGCAAGCACAAATTACTCAGTACTCTAAGACTGGTGTTCCGCTAAGAACGTACAATTACGTAGGGTTGTTCCCAACAAACGTAGCAGCAATTGCTATGGATTGGAACACTACAGACGATATTGAACGCTTTGATGTGACATTCCAGTATGATTATTGGGAAGTAAGCGGTGGTGTAACTGGTAACGCAGGCACCGTAGCGTAACACATAAATAATGTTGTGGGGAGATTCGTCTCCCCTAAACATTACGCTACAGAGGTGAATAATGGAACTATTCGGATTTGAAATAAAACGAAGAATCGAAAAAGATGACAAGAACGTCAAATCTTTTGTCGAGCCTGAAAATAATGAAGGAGCAGTGGATATCACTGCTGCCGGCGGTTCTATGTCAACTTTTGTTGACCTTGATGGTGCAGCTAAAAGCGAAGCAGAACTAGTTCAAAGATATAGAACTATGCTTCAACAGCCAGAAGTACAACAAGCAGTTGATGATATAATTAATGAATCGGTAAATATTACATTTGACGAAAAACCCGTTGAGTGTGTAACAGATGATCTTGATCTAAGTGTCAATATCAAAAAGAAAATTAGGGAAGAATTTGACTCTACGTTAAAGATGTTAGACTTCTCAAATCAAGGTTACGATATCTTTCAAAAATGGTATGTAGATGGTCGTCTTAACTATCACGTTGTTATAGATGAATCAGCGCCAAAGAAAGGTATTATTGAACTACGCTATATTGATCCTAGAAAAATTCGCAAAGTAAGAGAGTTTAAAAAGGAAAAGATTGGCGCTAACAATAATGAGTCCTTCATAAAGACCATTAAAAATGAGTATTATGTTTTTAATGAAAAAGGATTCTTATTTAATAATAACAGCCACACATCATCATTTGATAATACGTCTCTTAAGGGATTGAGAATTGCAAAGGATTCTGTTATCAATTGTAATTCTGGTGTATTGAATGAAAAGAATAGTCTAGTACTATCACATTTACATAAGGCATATAAGCCTTTAAACCAACTTCGTATGATGGAAGATGCCGCTGTTATCTATCGAATTTCACGTGCGCCCGAGCGCCGTATCTTTTATATTGATGTAGGCAATCTACCTAAAGGAAAGGCCGAGCAATATCTACGTGATATGATGGTCAAGCATAAGAATAGAATTGTCTATGATGCAGCTACTGGTGAGATTAAAGACGACCGTAAGCATATGTCTATGACAGATGATTTTTGGTTGCCACGTAGAGAAGGTGGTAAAGGTACTGAAATCACTACGTTGCCTGGTGGTCAAAATCTTGGAGAACTAGATGATATCTTGTATTTCCAAAAGAGATTGTTTACAGCACTTAACGTTCCTTTGTCTCGTATGGAGTCAGATAGTGGCTTTTCACTAGGCAGAGCATCAGAGATAACAAGAGATGAAGTAAAGTTCTCTAAGTTTATTCGTAGACTTCGTGCCCGTTTTTCTATTCTATTCGATAAGATTTTAGAGAAGCAACTCATTCTTAAGGGTATCATTACACCTGAAGAATGGCCTGATATTCAACAAAATATTCGTTATGACTTCATGAAAGATAACCATTTCGAAGAACTTAAGAGTTCTGAAATCATTTCTAATCGTATGCAATTGCTACGTGATATTGATGAGTACACAGGTAACTATTACTCTAAGAAATGGATTCAAAAGAACATTCTTCAAATGAGTGAAGACGTTATTGAGGACATGAAGAAAGAAATCGAAGAAGAACAGGCAGAAAACCCTGACGATGAAAATGAAGATGATATTTGATTGACGAAATTGCGAATCAAATAAATAGTTATATATTTAAAGGAGAATATTATGAGTGATATTAAAGATATGCTTTCAAAAGCATTTGATGGAAATGCAGTTGATTTTGAAGATACATTTAGTGGAGTTATGTCCGACAAGATGGATGCAGCCCTATCAAGTAAGTATGATCAGATGTTTGGTGCAATGGAAGTTGATGAGCAAGAACTTGATGATGAGCCAGTAGAAGTTGAGACTGAAGAACCTGAATTAGAAAACGAAACAGACTAAGGAAACGAAAATGAAATCCTTTTCAGACTTTTTAAAAATTGATGAAACAGTTAATCCGCCAAAAAGCGAAGACGAAAAGCGTTTCATGGATAAACACATTGCGACTAAGCAAGATCACCCAGTAGCAAAGGATGATCAATTTGTTGCTAAGACCACAAAAAAGAAACGCCAAGCTGATTTAGAAACAGGCGAAGATGAAGAAGTTTATGAAGAGAAGCAGCCCAAATGGACTGTAACATTTAAAACTAAACATCCTGCACAAACAGTAACGGGCCGTAATACAGCAGAAGCTATTAGGAAAGCAGAAGCAAGAGCAAAGCCACATGGCGCTGGTGTCCCTATGTATAAAGATATCAAAAAGCTTGCGGAAGAAATCTCCGAAGAAGAGATGACAGATGACCAAATGAAAAAGCGTGAAGAAATCGTCAAGTCTATGAAAGACAAGATGGGTGATTTCAAAAAGCGTTATGGCGATAAAGCAAAAGATGTTATGTATGCGACTGCAACTAAGATGGCTATGAAAGAAGAGTTTGATTTGATGGAAGCAGTCAAAGCTGGTAACATGAAGCTTAAAGATGGCTCAAGAGTTAAACTATCTAAAGAAGAAGCTAAAGCAGTAGAAAACCTATTTTCAGAACTAAATGGTTCTAACAAAAAGAAGATGGAATCTCGTATGATGCAAAGCAAAACTGGCTTTGAAGAGATTATTAATTTTGCCAAGGAGGCAATGTAAATGCCAAGTATTCTTAGATCCACTGGTACTGCAGTAGACATTCAAGGTGGTGCAGATAGCGTTCAAGACGCCGCACTAGTTTCTGTTGTTAACACAGCAGCTACCCCAGCATTAGTTGTAGATGTTGCCACTGGATTTAACATTTGGCTAGCAGCTGGTGAAAGAGTCTTTATGGAAAAAGAACGCACTAGTCAGCTAGACGGCACTGCAGGAGCATCACCAATTTATGCTTCACCAGTAGCTTATAAAGCATAAAGGAAAGAAATATGTCACTACTCATTAAAGAACTCACAGAAGAAGTTAGTTATCTAACTGAATCCTCAGAAGACGGTAAAAAGAATTATTTTATCGAAGGTATTATCATGCAAGGCGATATCACAAATCGCAATGGTCGTAAGTACCCATCTAAAGTTCTTATGAACGAGACAAAAAGATATTCTGAAAACTATATTGAGAAGAATAGAGCATACGGAGAATTAGGGCACCCAAGTGGTCCTACAATTAATTTAGATCGTGTGTCTCATATGTTTACCGAACTACGTGAAGAAGGTTCTAACGTAGTAGGTAGAGCTAAAGTTATGTCAACCCCTATGGGTGAGATCGTTAAAAATCTTATTGACGAAAACTGTAACTTAGGCATTTCATCACGTGGTATGGGCTCTATCAAAAAGAATGATAGTGGAGTAATGGAAGTTCAAAGTGACTTCATGCTAGCCACAGCTGGTGATATTGTAGCAGATCCCTCTGCGCCAGACGCTTTTGTAAAAGGTGTCATGGAAGGTGTAGAGTGGGTGTATGATGTAGCTTCATCCTCATGGACTGCTGCTAACACATTTGACGAAATTGAAGAAGAGATTAAAGAAATTGCGAAAGTTTCTTCTCGTCATTTGGAAGAGAAGGCCTCTGTTCTTTTTGCTAAGTTTTTGGGATCCATCTCAAAATAGTAAATAATATAAATAAAGAATAGAATGTAATACTTTCATAAAAGGAGAAGTAAAATGGATAAAGAACTAGAAAAGAATCTAGATCAGGACCTAGAGCTTGATGAAGCAAAGGCTACTGGCGAAGATTCAGAAAACATGGATCCAGTTACACCTGCAGGCGGTTCACCTAAGGGTAAAAACCGTAAAGCTGATCTTAATAAAGCTGCTGACCCAAAAGCAGATAAAGTCGCTGACGATGGTCCATCAAAAGGTACTAATGACGAAGGTCTAAAAGAAGCTGTTTCATCTCTTTTTGAAGGTGAAGAGCTATCAGAAGATTTTAAAACAAAAACTATTGCTATCTTCGAAGCAGCTGTACAAGACAAAACTACAGCGGTTCGTGCAGAACTAGAAGAGAAGTTCGACGCTGACTTGGCAGAGCAGACAGAACTAGCAGTAAACGATCTAGTAGAAAAAGTTGACACTTACCTAGATTATGTAATTGAGCAATGGGTTGCTCAAAATGAAGTAGCTATTGAAAGTAACTTTAAAGTTGAAGTTGCAGAGTCGCTATTTGATGGCATCAAATCTCTTGTTACAGAACACAACCTAGAAATTGACGATGAAACAAAAGATGCTATTGCTGAGATGGAAGAAAAGCTAGAAGAGCAAAATTCAAAGTATAATGAAATGTTCGAAGCTATGTCCTCTATCAAGGAAGAAAAAGAAGCTCTAGAGCGTGACGTAGCGTTCAATTCTCTATCTGAAGGTCTAACAGACACTCAAGTAGAAAAACTACGTACACTATCAGAAGGCGTCTCTTTCGAAACAACCACTGACTTCACAAAGAAGCTTGAAGTAATCAAAGAAAGCTACTTTGCCGAAGCCACTACTCAGGTCGAAGACGAAACTGAAATGCTAGAGGAAGAAGTAGAAGAAGCCGTAAAAGCTCCTGCTGCAGATCCAACAATTGCTGCGTATGCCGATGCAATGGCTCGCATTGTCAAAACATAAGTTTTTATAAATAATCTTAGATGAAATCCAAAAAGGAGAAAACCAAATGAGAAACGAAGAACTTCTTAATAAGTGGAAGCCAATTCTAGAGCATGATGCTCTACCAGGCATCCAAGATTCTCACAAAAGCGCAGTGACTGCTACTCTACTAGAGAACACAGAAAATGCGGTTAAAGAGGGTCAGTCATACTCACCCGCTGCTCTACTAGAAGCAGCCCCAACAAACAACACAGCTAATGTTGCTAATTACGATCCAGTACTTATCTCACTAGTTCGTCGTGCGATGCCTAACCTAATCGCATATGACATTGCTGGCGTTCAGCCAATGACAGGTCCAACAGGCTTGATCTTTGCAATGCGTTCAAACTACAAAACAACACGTGGCGGAGTAACATCTGGTGACGAAGCGTTTTACGCAGAGCCAAACCCAGCATTCTCTGGTGAAGGCGCTAATGCCGGTGCCGGTACAGGTATGGGTACAGCAGCTGCTGAAGCACTAGGTGACGGCGTTGGTACTGACTTTGCAGAAATGTCATTCTCAATCGACAAAGTAACTGTCGAAGCGAAATCACGTGCGTTGAAAGCAGAGTACACAACAGAACTAGCACAAGACTTGAAAGCAATTCACGGTCTTGACGCAGAAGCAGAACTAGCTAACATGCTATCTTCTGAGCTACTAGCAGAAATCAACCGTGAGGTTGTTCGCACAGTAACTCGTACTGCGGTTCCTGGTTCACAAAGTGGTGTTGCAAACGCTGGTACTTTTGATCTAGACGTAGACGCAAATGGTCGTTGGTCAGTTGAAAAATTCAAAGGTCTAATGTTCCAAATCGAGCGTGAAGCAAATGCTATCGCAATCGCAACTCGTCGTGGTAAAGGTAACATCATCGTTTGTTCATCAGATATCGCATCTGCTCTACAAATGGCTGGTGTACTAGATTACACACCTGCTCTAAACAGCAACAACTTGAACCCAGATGATACAGGTAACACTTTCGCAGGTGTTCTAAACGGTCGCTTCCGTGTATACATCGATCCATATGCAGGCTCAAACTACCTAGTAGTTGGCTATAAAGGTTCTAGCGCATTTGATGCTGGCTTGTTCTATTGCCCATATGTACCGCTACAAATGGTACGTGCAGTTGGCGAAAACAGCTTCCAGTCAAAACTGGGCTTCAAAACTCGCTACGGCATGGTTGCTAACCCATTCGCAAAAGGTGCGACACAGTGGGTTGACGGAGACAACGATTTCGGTCTTACATCAGACGCAAACGTTTACTACCGTCGTACAGCGATTACAAACATTCTTTAATAAGAAGCCGAACACAATCGGACAAACTGGGGCGCTTTATGCGCCCCTTTTTCATGCTCATATAAATAGTATTAGAAACGCTAGAGGATGACTTATGCCAAATCTAAACATAAAGCAAAACTTTCTATCGCCCACAGGCTTTCGCTTGGTATTCTCTAGACTACCGAACATAGTTTATTTTGTACAAAGCGCAAACGTTCCTGGTATGGGATCTGGTGTCACAGAACAACCAACGCCTTTCAAAACAGTGTATAGACATGGCGATAGAATAGAGTATCAAGATTTTGTTGCTAACATACGAGTAGATGAATACGTAGCAGGTTACAAAGAAATCGTCGGATGGCTCAAGGGCTTGACTTATCCAGAAGAGTTTGAACAGCATTCAAACCTAATTGCAGGCGATGGTCTATATTCAGATGCTAGTTTGTTTCTATTAGATAGTAAACAAAACGCTGGTGTTCAAGTAAAATTCAAAGATATGTTCCCTACTAATATTGGTGATATTGCAATGAATACTACAGAATCCGATATCAACTATGTTACTTGTGATATCACTTTTAGATATGCGTCCTATACCATTGATGCAATTTAATACTTGACATATAACTCAAATAGTTATATAATGAAACACGCTTGAATTCTGACGGAGTTATATTATGAAGATTGAAGAAATATATGAGATGTGGTCTAAAGATAGTGAGATAGACCAAACAAACGTATCTGGCGAAAGTGCCAATATTCCCAAACTACACAACAAGTACTTTCGTGTTTACATGGAAGAAGGTATGAGACTTAAAAAGCTTCGTGCCAAATACAAACAATTGAAACTTCTTAAAGAACAATATTATAAAGGCGAACTAGATTCTGAGGAATTGAAAGACTATGGTTGGACACCACAGCCTCTTAAAATTCTAAGACAAGATATATCTACTTACCTCGATGCAGATAATGATATCATTGACCATTCTCTAAAGATTGGTATGCAAGAAGAAAAAGTAAACTATCTTGAAGCGATTATTAAAATGATTAGCAATCGTGGGTTCCAGCTTAAAACTATTGTTGATTGGGAGAGATTTAGAACTGGTGCTATGTAAAACCAGAAAATCATAAATAGAAGTGTAGTTCACGGGACGGCAATCCCCAACTACTCTAGAAAACAAGAAGGAGTTTCCAGCATGACTATTTATGATCCAATCGCAAACGCTTTAGGCTTAGATGCTATAGAGCGTACTATAGATAATTATGAACAATGTACGATATTAAATCCAACACTAAATAGACAAGAGGCAATAGCTAGAAATAAGGAATCACTAACTTGCGACCGCTGCGGCGTGACTGGTGGTGGACCTAATATGTTAAGATGGCATTTTGAAAATTGTAAAAGCAAAGCAAAGCAATGTAAAGAATGTGGCAAAGATATTCCAATGCAAGGCATAAAGCCTTATCTATATAATCAAAAGAAGTTTTGCAACAGAGCTTGTTATATGGAATCCAAAAAAGGAATTCCTCCTATTAAAATGACTAAAGAAGTGAGAAAGAAATTATCCGATGCCAGAAAAAGTCTACGTAGAAAAGATTGACAACGTATATGTGAAAGTACATGCAGAGCCATCAACTAAGATGGAGATGAGTGGATACTTTGAGTTTTACGTGCCTGGTTACAAGTTCATGCCAGCATATAAAAATCGGGTCTGGGATGGTAAGCTGAGATTACTCAATACAATGACTGGTCTTGTCTATGCTGGACTTCTTCCGTATCTAGTAAAGTTTTGCAAAGATCGTGACTATGAAATTACAATAGACGAACAACTATATCCTGAAAAAGTATATTACGAAAACGCAGGACATGATTTAGCAAAGGAGTTTGATAGTGCGTATGAACCAAGAGATTATCAAAACGATGCGGTTGCTCATGCATTATATAATCATAGGTCATTATTTCTGTCTCCAACCGCAAGCGGGAAATCCTTCATTATATATTTACTCGCACGGTCGCATGTAGAGCAAGGACGCAAAGTACTCATCGTAGTACCCACAACATCACTAGTGTCTCAAATGGCATCAGATTTTGTTGAATATAATAAAGGTCGCCCTCTTGACATTCATAAGATTATGGCAGGTGTAGATAAGTCTGTTAATGCAGATTATACAGTTACAACCTGGCAGTCTATCTATAAACTACGTAAAGATTGGTATGAAAAGTTTGATGTTATCATCGGTGACGAAGCACACTTGTTTAAAGCAAAGTCTCTTACAAAAGTACTAGAGAAGACACCTCACATCAAGTATCGATATGGCTTTACTGGTACACTAGATGATAGTCAAACGCATAAGCTTGTTCTAGAAGGTTTGTTTGGACCTACAAAGCAAGTAACAGAAACAAAGAAACTTATAGACGATGGAACTCTAGCTGAGTTTGATATCAAGTCCCTAGTCTTATCATATCCCCCCGAAACAAGACAACTAAATAAAAATAAGAGCTATCAAGAGGAAATAGATTGGATTGTTCGTAATGAAGCACGTAATAAATTTATTAGAAACCTTGCGTGGTCGCTTAAGGGCAATACACTCATACTTTTTCAATTCGTCGATAAACACGGTAAAGTATTACACCCACTCCTCGAGAAAGATGGAAAAACGATACATTTCATTCATGGGGGTGTTGGAGCAGAAGATAGAGAAGCAGTTCGAGGCATTGCCGAATCGACTACAGATAATATTATATTGGCTAGCTATGGTACCTTTTCTACTGGTGTTAACATTAAGCGTCTTGATAATATTATCTTTGCTAGTCCTTCTAAATCTCGTATTCGCAATTTACAATCGATTGGTAGGGTACTTAGAAAAGGTAACGGAAAAGATAAAGCAACTCTCTACGACATAGTAGATGACTTGTCATGGAAGACAAAAGAGAATTTCGCAGTAAGACATTTCAAAGAAAGAATAAAAATCTATAGTGAAGAAGGATTTAATTTTAACATCTACAACGTTGATCTAAAGGGATAATAAATGCAAAGATGTATCACTATCAAACTTAAAACGGGTGAAGACCTAATAGCAATCATGGATGAAGAGTTTGATAATCGTGTTATCGTTCACAATCCTATTGAAATTAAGGTAGATCCACATCATGGGTTTTATGCTAAGTCTTGGTTACTTCTAGCTGAGAAGAACAGTGTATCCATATCTAAAGAAGACATACTCTTTTTAGATGATGCCAACATGAAAGCCATCCATCATTACGAAGAGTTCATTGATCAGACAAAGACACATGCAACACCATTTGATGATGTAGAAGATGATCATGATGAACTAGAAGAGATGTTTACAGCAATGGTAGAGTCTAAGAACTCTAAAATGCATTAATATATTTCATAGATGTTATATATCATTATACAGCCTTTCCTGATACCTGTCAAGGGCTAATTTACTTTTTAATTTATTCCTTGACAAACATTCTTTCTTATGATATATTGGTACTAATTGTATAGGAGTTATTATGGCAAAAAGAGCTAAGAGAAATTACGTCAACAATCCAGAGTTTTTGCAAGCAATCGTGAACTACAAAAAGAGTTGTCAAGAGGCAGAAGATTCTGGAGATGCTACTCCACCTATACCGAATTACATAGGTGAGTGCATATATCAAATATCAACCAAACTTGCAACTAAACCAAACTTCTCTGGTTATTCATATAAAGACGATATGATCAGTGACGGTTTAGAAAATGCTATTCAAGCATTAGGTAACTTTGACCCCACAAAATCTAGCAATCCGTTTGCATACTTTACGCAAATCATTTGGTATGCGTTCTTAAGACGTATCGACAAAGAGAAAAAGCAATTGTATATCAAACACAAAGTTGTCGAAAACTCTGTGATTCAAGGCACTGCTATTGAGAAGGGTCAAGACGATAAAGGTGATGCCGCATACATTGACTTAAATAATGATTACATGAATGACTTTGTATCTACTTACGAAAAGAGAATGGATTCAAAGAAAAAGCAACAAAAGAAGACCAAAAAGGGTCTAGAGAAGTTTATGGAAAGCGATGAGAAATGAATACTGGGTTACCTGTAGTTATAGCTGATATGATAGACAAAGTAAGTAATCAAAACATTCATCCAGAACAGCGACAACACTACGCAAGAACATTAGAAGTGATAATCGAACAGGCTCAAAAGGCCTTAAGAGTTTATGAAATGCATAGGAAACATAAATGAAGATTGCTATATTGAATGATACACATTGGGGCGCACGAAATGATAATGCTGCTATTGCAGAGCATATTATTCAATTTCATCGTGAAGTCTTCTTTCCGTATCTTATTGAGAATGATATTAAGACCATATTTCATTTAGGTGATTTGACAGATAGACGAAAGTACATTAACTTTGTCACTGCAAAAAACTTAGAAGAAAACTTTATGAAACCATGCAATGACTTGGGTTTAGATGTTCACATCATTGCTGGTAATCATGACGTATACTATAAGAATACTAACGAGATTAATAGTCTACGTCAGTTGTATGGTGAAAGTAAATACGATAACATTAGTCTATATTGGGACAAGCCAGTAGAGTTAGATATGGATGGGTGTAAGATTATGCTATCGCCCTGGATATGTCAAGACAATTACGATGCTTCTATTCAGGCGTTTGAGGAAACAAAGGCTCAAATCCTTATGGGTCATTTTGAGATAACTGGGTACGAGATGATGAAAGGTCAACTTTGTGATCATGGCTTGAACTCGACTATGTTTAATAAGTTTGACTCAGTGTACTCTGGTCACTTTCATCACCCATCTTCACTTGGTAACATTACGTACTTAGGCGCTCAATATGAGATGAATTGGTCTGACTTTGAGGGTTGGCGTGGCTTTAGTGTGTTTGATACAGAAACACGTGAGATAACAAAAATACAAAATCCGAATCAAATGTTTCATAAGATTATGTACGATGATGTTGATATGACCATAGAAGATGTGGCGAATCTTGACACTTCCCTCTTGACAAACACCTTCATAAAGGTTATAGTAAAGAATAAGACTAATCCTTATATCTTTGATTTGTTTTTAGATAGACTACAACAATCTAGTGCCGCAGACATTAAAGTCGTAGAAGACCATCAAAACCTTGATGTGATCGACGAAGATGAACTAGTAGATGAAGCACAAGATACGATGACGATTTTGACACAATACGTTCAGAACCTTGAGTTCAAAGGTGACAAGAATAAGGTAGAGCGTTTTTTGAGAGAATTATATAGTGAGGCCATGAGCATATGATCCATTTTAAACTTGTTAGATTTAAGAATATTTTGTCTACTGGTAACGCATGGACAGAACTACCATTAGATAGTAATAAGTCTACATTGATTGTAGGTGAGAATGGCGCAGGCAAATCGACAATGCTTGACGCTATTTCATTTGCGTTGTATGGCAGAGCGTTTAGACAAATTAAGAAACCTCAGCTAATCAATTCTATCAATCAAAAAGACTTACAAGTAGAGATATTCTTTAAGATTGGTGCTAAAGATTATATCATCAAGCGTGGTGTAAAACCTAATGTGTTTGAGATATGGTGTGATGGTGAACTTATAAACCAAGACGCTGCAGCACGTGACTATCAAGCATACCTAGAAGAGAACATTCTAAAGCTAAACTTCAAGTCTTTTGGTCAAGTAGTTGTACTTGGTTCTAGTACATTTGTACCGTTTATGCAGTTAAGTGCTAAACATCGTAGAGCAGTTATCGAAGACCTTCTTGATATTCAAATCTTTACAACTATGAATACGTTGTTAAAGGAAAAGACAAACTCAAATAAAGATGAAATCACAGAGATTAAATATCAAATAGACCTCTTAGATAACAAGATTGAAAGTGCAAAAGTACACAACGAAAGCATTCGTGAATTGCGTGAGGGTGAAGTTGTAAAGCTAAAAGATAAGTTACGTGAGCAGATTACACTCATTGAAGAAGAGCAAGCATCTGTAGAAGCTATCATGAATGAAGTACAGCAAATGGCTGAGGGTGTTAGTGACAAGTCAGGCATGAAAAAGAAGCTACAAGAACTGGAGAAAATCGATGGTCAACTTTCCACAAAGCTATCCAAGTTACGTAAAGACATTAGTTTCTACGAAGACCACGACAATTGTCCAACCTGCAAGCAAGGGATCGAACACGAATTTAAACAAGAAACAATCGAAGAGTCCACAGGAAAGATTGAAGAAATCGAAAAAGCCCAGACAGAACTCGACAATAGACTTGGAAGCGTAAACAAGCGACTTAGTGAGATTGATGATGTAGAGACTGAGATGGCTTCGAAGAACCTTAAGATGTCAGAGCATAACGCTAACTATAAGATGGCTATGAACGTATGCAAGTCAATTAAAAAAGAGTTAACAGAGGCCGAAGAGCAAGTAGAAGCTATTGATAACAGTGTAATACAAGACTTAAAGACAGATTTAACTACGTATCATACAAAGCAAAGTCAGTTGTTTGAGGATAAAGAAGTGATGTCTGTGGTATCATCTATGTTAAAAGATGGTGGTATCAAGACACGTATCATCAAACAATACGTACCTGTTATGAACAAACTTATCAACAAGTATCTAGCGTCAATGGACTTCTTTGTACAATTTGAACTAGATGAAAACTTTAATGAAACGATTAAGAGCCGATTCCGTGATGTGTTTTCTTATGCGTCTTTCTCTGAGGGTGAGAAACTTCGTATTGACTTAGCATTACTATTTACGTGGAGAGCCGTGTCAAAGCTACGTAACTCAACTTCAACTAACCTTTTAGTTATGGATGAGATTATGGATAGCAGTCTTGATAATGCTGGTACTGAAGAGTTTCTAAAAATTATTAACGAAATTACCGCCGATTCAAATGTCTTCATAATAAGTCATAAGGGTGATCAACTATATGACAAATTCGATAACGTTATTAAATTTGAAAAGGTCAAAAACTTTAGCAGAATGGTCATATAGGGGGATCAACATGGAATTTGGTAGACTGGCAGCACTGGAAAGTAAACACAAAGATTTGCATTCACGAATAGAAGCACTTGAAGCAGAAAGAGCGCCGGACAAATACATTACTCCACTTAAGAAAGAGAAGCTTTTAGTAAAGGACTCCATAGAAAAACTGAGATTGCTTGATGAATGATAGAAAGTTTATATTTGACGTAGACGGCACATTGACCCCAAATCGTGGTCGTATCAACAAACACTTCGGTGCTTGGTTCTCTCGATTTTGTGATAGACAAGAAGTTTACATTGTAACCGGTAGCGATAGACCTAAAACAATTCAACAATTGGGAGAGTATATCTACTATCAATGTAAAAGGGTGTATCAATGTTCTGGTAATGATGTTTGGATAAAAGATCAAAATTTAAAATCAAACGTTATAGAAGTATCGGATGAAATGCAAGAGTTTTTTGATGCATGTTTAGCGACTAGTGATTTTGATATTAGAACATCACCTCATGTTGAGATTAGACCTGGACTAATTAACTTTACAGTGTTGGGTAGACAATCTAATAAGTCTGACAGAAATTCCTATATAAAGTATGATAGAGAAAATAATGAGAGAGTAGAATTTAGCAGAACGTTTAACGAAAAGTTTAATCGTTTAGGCTATGAATGTAATGTTGCAGGTGATACTGGTATAGATATTACTCTTATGGGTAATGGCAAGGAACAAATAATACAAGACTTTACACCAAAAGATAATATTATATTCTTTGGTGATAAGACTACTCCGGGTGGGAATGATCACTCACTAGCCAGTATTATACCAGATAGTTATACAGTGAAGGGTTGGACAGATACATGGGATATTCTAAAGGAAATAGAGTAGTAGGGTTTACTGCGTCAGCCTTCGATTTACTTCATGCAGGCCACATCACTATGTTAAAAGAAGCAAAAGAACATTGCGATTATTTGATTTGTGGTTTAAACATTGACCCATCTATCGATAGATTAGATAAGAACTCTCCAATACAAAGTGTGGTCGAGCGTTACATTCAACTCTCGGCCGTTAAGTATGTTGACGAGATTATTCCATATAGCTACGAAAAAGACTTGACAGAGATACTAAAATCGTATACAATAGACATTAGAATTTTAGGTGAAGAATATAAAGACCAAGATTTTACTGGTCGTGAATTGTGTGACAGATTGGGTATCAAGCTTTATTTTAATAAACGTAACCATGACTTTTCATCAAGTGAATTGAGAAAGAGAATGTATGATAGACAAAATATTAACAGAGATAGTTGAAGAGCAAATTCCAGAAGATGAAGTTGCTGTAACACTTTCTGGTGGTGTTGATAGCCAATCTGTTGCTTTCTGTGCCCACCGTCTTGGTAAAAAAATAACTGCATATACAATGTATGTTGATGGTGCAATTAGCAAAGATGCGAAACATGCAATAGATGTAGCTGAACACTTTGGTTGGGATATCAAACCAATAAACGTACCTGTTGACTTTGTATCAGAAGACTTTATGACACTCATTAACAAGTATAAATGTAAGAAGAAGACACAAGTAGAGTGTACATTTCCGTTTCTTTATGTGTATCCACGCATTCAAGAATCTGTTGTATTGTCTGGTTGGAGTGCTGATGGTTACTATGGTTTATCTAAGCGTTGTGCGTTACACTTTAAAGAACCCAAAGAAAAATTTGATGAGTTTCGTGATGCCTACTTTGATGCAGAGAATGTTGTAGGTATCAATCAACAATACATGTTATCAGAAGAGTACGATAAGCGTTTCATTGCTCCGTACATGGATAAGCGTGTCAAAGACTACATGTATCAGTACGATTGGTTTGAAATGAACAAGCCCTATCAAAAGCATGTTGTAGTAGAAGCTTTTCCTGAGTTCAAACAAATCAAAGTACGCAAGCATGAGAGTTTACAACTTGCCGCAGGTGTACCAGAAATATTTGAATCATTACTTGACAACCGTGATATTAATCTGTATAATAGAGAAAGAATCATGGATCTCGTTAGAGATTGGCAAGACGTAGGTCCAACATTATTTTGAGGTGAAGATGAAGTATATTCCATATACAGTAGAGGACGTGAAGAGAGCTTCTGCAGAAAAGAAGTTTAGTGTAATTAGTTGCTTTGCAGGCGGCGGTGGTAGTAGTACTGGGTACCGTTTGGCAGGCGGTGATATCGTATTAGTCAACGAATTTGTTGAAGAGGCTATCGCTTCGTATAAGCAAAACTATCCAGATACACCAGTTCTTGTTGATGATATTAAAAAGTACTCTGGTCAACATTTTCTCAACATTGCTAAAGTTAATGCAGGTGATCTAGATATTCTAGATGGTTCACCTCCATGTTCTGCATTTTCTGTTGCAGGTAAGAGAGAAAAGGGTTGGGCTGGATATCAAGAAGATACACGTAGAACTTACTTTGATGATGATGGTAATATTGTACACGAAGGTGAACTTAAGACAAAAGAGGGCATCAAGACTTACTCTGACGGTAAAACTGTTGAGGCTATTGAAGACTTGTTTTTCGAATTCATTCGAGTTGCTAAAGATATCAAGCCTAAAGTGATTGTAGCAGAAAATGTAAAGGGTATTACATTTGGTGAAGCTAGAGAGAAGTTGTTTGAGTTTATCAACAGCTTTGAAGCTATTGGGTATCAAGTAACGTATAAAGTGTTGAGTGCCGCAGACTTTGGTACACCACAAGCACGTGAACGTACCATTTTTATCTGTATTCGTGATGATGTTTGTGATACAATAGGTCTTAATCTTCTTAATCTAAACGGCGTGTTTCCAGATAAAACGTATCAAGAACATGTGTCACTAATCGATGGTATTGATGGTGTCGTTAATGATCCAGAACAAGAGAAAGAACTATTTGAGTATGTACAGAACGGCTTTCAAAAGAAGTGGATTGAGATGTTACCTTTCAACCCACCACGTCATATGAAGCCAAGTGATAAGGAGTTTATTCACATCAACCCTAAACGATCACTCTTCAATATGATTAGACCAGCACCACATCTACCTTGTCCTACGATTACTCAAAGGGGCAATCAAAAGAGCGTGTCTGGTGTATTTCATCCAGCGATGAATAGAAAGTTTACTATACCAGAACTAAAACGTATTATGTCACTACCAGAAGACTACCAGTTGACTGGTAGCTTTGATAAGCAAGCCGAGCGCATTGGTCGCATGGTTGCACCTAAGATGATGGCAGCAGTTGCCGATTCGATTTATGAAAAAGTATTGAAACCATATAATGAGGCTACAAGATGAACGACTTTACATTTGCACACAGAGAAGAAGGCTTTGACAACCATATCGAAATGAGTATTCGTGGGTATGGTAACCTACACGATGATATAGTGGCTATGTCACGTTACTTCGTAGATAATGAGAGTAGTGTGTATGACATTGGTTCTAGCACTGGTAAAACAATTCTTGCTATGGCAGATCAGAACTATTCATTTGCCCCTAAATGTCATTACATTGGCGTAGAGATTGCAGATGGTTTTGAAGAAGCTATGAACGATAGAGTAGTTGAAGTTGAAGGTAAGTATCCAGATACAATCGTTTCATATCTTAAAGACGATATTCGTGAAGTTGAAATTCACAATGCAAGTCTAGTTACCTCTATCTTTACGTTACAATTCATGCCTCGCAATGCACGTGCCGAAGTGATTGACCGTATCTATGAAGGCCTTAACGAAGGCGGCGCATTCATCTTTGGTGAGAAGACTGTAGCAACAGATGCACGTACTCAAGACATGATGACGTTTATGTTCTATGACTATAAGCGTAAGTCTTTTAGCGAATCGGATATCATGACCAAAGAGGTCACTCTTCGTAACATGCTTAAACCAAACACTTGGGACGAATTACAAGATATGATTTATAGTGCTGGCTTTAGAACAGTGCAACCTTTCTGGCAGAACCATTTGTTCGTAGGTGCGATTGCCATAAAATAATTTGGTGATAAGCCAAAATAACCCTTGCAACCTCTCTTCGAATCGACTATATTAAAGTTGTAACGAAGAGAGGTTTCTTATGAAAAGCGTTGATACTAAGCTAGATATGCAAAAAGTCTTCGAAGTGATGAAGAGCAAAACAAACCGTGACTATCGTGAACAGTTTGAGCGTAACCTACAAATCTTCATTGACCGTGTTGCATATAATGTGAGTTTGTCAGAACTCGCTAAAGAACACAATCTATCAGCTTCTCGCATTCAAGGTATTGAAGCTAAGATGATACGTCAGTTTCAACAGATTGTGAAAAAAATGAAACTAGCCTAAAAAAGCCCTTGACATTCGAACCAAACTACGTTATATTACAAGTCAAGATGCGCCAGAGCCATGAGGGTGAGAGTGTATCTTAATAGCGAAACAGGAGTAATATGCTATGACAAACACAAATGTACGACTAACTTGGGACCTTGAAGTAAAGACAATCTCAGAATTTTTTCTCGAACAATCGACAATCGACGTAAATCCAGTTGGGCAACGACCAACCACAGTACGCAAAGATATTGGTGAAAACAAAGCGTCAAAATCACAAGACATTATTGCAAGTATTCTCTCTAACGGTGACGTTGGTGAGGTAAAGGTTGTGAAGATCACAGATGGGCGATATCAAGCAGAGTGTGCCGATGGTGGCCACCGTATGCGGGCTATTCTAGGTTTCTTGCGTAACGACTTCCCTACATTTCGTTCATCAGAGTTTGGTGAGAAGTATTGTCGTGACTTGACAGACGAGCAGCGAAAATTTTTTATGAACTATCGTTTGCGTTTCATTGTATATGGTAACCATGGTGAATTGAGTGTGGCAGATAAAGCTGATATCTTTCAGAAGACAAACACCACTACTCCAGTGAATCCGCAAGAGTTCTTAAACTCTTTTGGTGATATTCCTATTGCAAACTTAATTCGTGAGACTTCTCGGTCTGTGTCCGGTATTGATAACGACTGTCATGCTTTGTTTAACATGTATTACTCTGCATCAGGTAATGAGATTTATCGGAATGTTGCATTCACGAATGATCGTTTGAAGATTGATGAACTTGTGGCACGTCTAACATATATGATTTGGTGTGGCGAGAAGCCTGCGACTGCATCGTTTGATCAGTTGTTAGAAATGTACAAGTATTCATTCACTAAGAAAGAAGTTGCATCACTCGACAAAAAGCTAAAGACACTACTAGACTTTGTTCTAAAGGTATCTGTACAGCGAAGTAATTTGGTTGGTCGTGGTTTGTTGAATAAGCATCTTGTGATACTATCACGTATTTACTTCTACTTCAAAGAAAAGAATGGTGATTTCAAAGTAGAAGACTTTAGCGAATTCTGGTCAGAGTTTGAAAAAGCATATAACGCATTTAATCCACAACAACCAAAGCGCACAGAACTGGTAGAGAACAATCGTACTATCTACGAAGCGTTCCATGGCTATCTTGGCGATTACACAGTACAGTGGAAAATCGATAACTCTATCAAGTGGTTCTTAGAAGAGTTTGATCTAGATAATGCTACTGTGTTAATTCTTGATAAAACACGCAAGTTTTCACGTGAGATGGTTGAGTTGAAGCTAGCAGAACAAGGGTATGTAGATTGGGTTGATGGCAAACCACTTACTATGAAGGATGCACAAGGTGGCCACATCATTGCACACTCAAAAGGTGGTACAAGCACATATGATAATCTTGTAGTAATCAGTGCAGAACACAATCGTCGTATGCAAGACATTAACGCAAACGACTATAAGCAGATGTGGATAGAAAACCAAAAAGTAGCAGAGGTAGCATGAAGCAAGATTTCATCATAGACTTCGAAACTATTGGGCAGAACGCTATGAAGTGCCCAATAGTAGATGCTGCTTATGTTGTGTTTGATTGGGATCGGTTCAGCGCCGATCCCTACTCATTCTTAGAACTAACTTCACTAGTCAAGACAGATAAGTTTGATGTTAAAGACCAAGTTAATAACGGATGTTCTTTTAGTAAAGATGATCTAGCTTGGTGGCAACAGCAATCAAGTGAAGCAAAAGCAAATTTGAAACCTTCCGAAAATGACTTGACAATTGAAGAGTTTTCTGTTAATATATTCAAATATCTAAGAGAAGTTGGTAAGGTAGAATATTGGTGGTCACGTGGTAATACATTTGATCCGGTGTTACTCGAAAGAGTAATGAATAAGCTAGACAAACATCTTCTTATGAATGAGTATTTGAGATGGTGGCGTATTCGTGACATTAGAACTTGGATTGATGCCAAGTTTGATTTCTCTACAAAGAATGGGTTTATACCTATTGCAGACGTAGAGTATTGGGAGAATACGTTTATTGGGCATGACAGTACACATGATGTTGCTGCAGATGTTCTTAGACTTCAAGCTATTCATCGTGCAGAAAATGATTTAGAACAAGTAGAGAGGTGAGCAGTGAATATTAAGAAAGACTGGGATAAAAGCGAACATGGTGCAATGCGTGAAGCAATGAATGTGCCATATCTACGCCAAGTTCCTTTAGAAGCTGTAGCAGCTGGTGCTACTTCTTTAGAGTATGGTGCGTTGAAGTATGACCATCGTAACTGGGAGAAGGGTCTACCTTGGCAACAAATGATTGATAGTCTTAAACGACACATCGATGATTTTGAACGTGGTCATGAATATGATGATGGTCAAGGTGGCTCTGGTTTACATCAAGTCTGTATGATTATGGCTTCGGCTATGATGCTATCTGCATCAGTGATGCGTGGTATTGGTACAGATGATAGAATGCCAGCGATTGGAGACGAAGCACTCTCTGCAAAGCAATGTGCTACGTGGATGAAAGAGCAATTAGACAGAGCAGAAGATTTTGCAAAAAAAGCTTGACAAAATCTTTAAATTAGTGTATAAATATAACATTGAAACTACAGAAGGTATTCGTAATGAATTTTAGTAATGAGACTTTGAGTGTATTGAAAAACTTCTCTACAATCAATCCTAGTATCGCATTTAAGCCAGGGCAAATAGTACGTACTATTTCTCCACAAAAGACTATTATGGCGGCGGCGACTGTTCCAGAAGCATTTGACAATTCGGCAGCTATCTATGATGTATCATCGTTCTTAGCTACGTTACAATTGTTTGATGGACCAGATGTTAAATTTGGTGATGACAGGTTCACTATTCAAGGTGGGGCTGGTAAAGGTCAAAGAACAGTGAAGTATACATATGCTTCCGATAATCTTATCATCACACCACCAGATAAAGACATTTCTATTCCAGACCCAGAAGTAAACCTATCTATTTCATGGGCCGATATTGATGACGTAATTAAAGCGACTGGTATTCTTCAATTGCCAGAGGTAGCATTCGAAAGCCGTGATGGTGACGTTTATCTATCTGCGGTTAATAGTAAGAACCCTAGTGCTAATACGTTTGATATTCTTCTTGCCGAGGGCTTGGGTAAAGAAGACTTCAAGATGATTATCAAAGTCGATAATCTTAAACTAATGGCCACCGACTATGAGGTTGCACTTTCCTCAAAAGGTATGGCTCATTTCAAGTCTGAAAAAGTGCAATATTGGATTGCAATCGAATCTCGTTAATTAAGGAGTTATTATGACAGAAGAGACAAACGAACAACCTGGCATTTCGCTACAACAGCTTGCCGCAGCAGTACAAATCATTGATTTGGCGGGAGAACGTGGCGCTATTAAAGGCGAAGAAATGGCCGCAGTGGGCGCTGTTCGAACTGCATTTGCAACATTTGTTGAGTATGCACAAGAGCAACAAAAAGCAAATGAGCCTCAAGGGGAACCTGAGGCAGCAAACGAAGAAGCTCCTGCAGACGCTTAAATTAGAAAAGGGGGTTGACAATCAGCCCCCTTTTTGCTACTATACAATTTTATTATGATGAGGTGATTGAATGCAAGAAGACTTTCTATGGGTAGAACGTTATCGACCAAATACTATTGAAGATACGATACTACCAGAAAAACTTAAAGCTGTTTTTCAAAAGTTTGTAGATCAAGACAATATACCTAATCTACTTTTGACAGGTCGTGCCGGTATCGGTAAGACTACTGTTGCTAAAGCAATGCTTGAAGAAATCAACGCAGACTACATTGTAATCAATGGGTCTATGAATGGTAACATCGACACTTTACGTGTAGACATTGCTAACTTTGCATCTACTGTTTCTTTTACTGGTAGTCGTAAATATGTAATACTAGACGAAGCAGATTACTTAAACCCAAACTCTACTCAACCCGCTCTACGAAATTTTATGGAAGAGTTTAGTAAGAATTGTGGGTTCATTCTCACATGTAACTTTAAGAATCGTATCATCGATCCTCTTCACTCACGTTGTAGTGTTGTTGAGTTTGCCATTGGCAATGATGAGAAAGCAGATATTGCTGCACAGTTCTTTGGTCGTGTGAAAACTATTTTAAAGGAGCAAAACATTGAATTTGATAACAAAGCTGTTGTTGAGTTGGTCAAGACTCACTTCCCAGATTGGCGTAGAACTCTTAATGAGCTACAGCGCTATTCTAGTACTGGTCGTATTGATTCTGGTATCTTAAGCAACCATTCAACTGGTAACTTAGATGGCCTAATTGACTTGATGAAGGGTAAGAACTTCACAGGTGTTCGTAAGTGGGTAGCCGAGAATAGCGACATTGATAGTTCTATGTTGTATCGTAATCTATATGATATGCTACCAGGCAAAATTAAAAGTACACAAAGTGTTGCAGATTCTATTATTATATTAGCAGAGTATCAATACAAAGAAGCATTTGTTGCTAACTCAGAGATTAATCGTGTAGCGGCTTTGGCTACAATTATGGCAGAAGTGGATTGGAAATGACTGATAGTGAAGTAGAAAAAAGAATGAGAGTATTATCTGCTCCTATTGAACGGCAAATCATGATGTGCGATTCAAGAGAAGAAATTATGATGTTAGCATCCGTCTTGTTGACTAGAGCAGTGCATATGTTTGATAGTACTATCGAAGAAGACGGTCGTAAACAAATGATGAAAAGTTATACGTGATGAATAAGCTTCAAGAACTTATGGTAATCACAATGGAAGAATGTGGCGAACTTATCCAAGAATGTAGTAAGGTTCTACGTAAGGCTAAAAAGATTGAAGACATTCCAGTAGCAAACCGGCAAAAGCTTTTAGAAGAAGTTGGTGATGTGTACTGTATGATTGATCTTATAATTGATAATGGTCTTATGACAGAAGAAGAGATATATGGTCGAGCGCAGATCAAATCTGAAAAGTTAAAGAAATGGAGTAAGTTATATGGGGTGGATGAACCAACTAATTCATCGACACAATAAAAAGGCCACGTGTCTTATATGTGAAGAAGCTGTACTTCAAGATGCGGCTGTGATAGAATATCAATACAAAGATGGCATAGGAAAAGCATTCTTATGCCCTCGGTGTGAAAAAGAAATGAGTAAATCTAATTTGGACTTTGATGATGAGTAATCCATTTGACTACATAAATTCTATTAACCAGAACAAGAAGAACTTAATGCGTGACAGTGAGAATGATACTCTTGCTGAGAGAGGCTATAATCCTTGGATTACTAGCAATGCATTGTCGTACTTTCCTGACACTATTCTTCATGCGAACCTAGTGAATACATATCACCAGCTAGATAATCGACCTCAATATGAGTTTTTACTAAATAGTATTAGACCTAAGAAGCGATTTGCAAAGTGGGTTAAGAATACTGGTGATAGAGACTTAGAAATTGTCTGTGCTTATTATGGGTGCAATCGAAACGTAGGCCGAGACTATCTGTCTCTGTTGACCAGTGATCAATTAAAGATTATGGAAAAACAACAAGAAACAGGTGGAATAAAAAATGAGTCTAATAGAAAGCTTGGTTGAAGTTGATCTACCTAGCGATGAAAGTTTTCTTAAAGTAAAAGAAACTTTGACACGTATCGGTATCGCTTCACGAAAAGACAAAAAGTTATTTCAATCTTGTCACATTCTTCACAAACAAGGTAAGTACTACATAGTTCATTTTAAAGAGCTGTTCATGTTAGACGGTAAAGTTAGCAATTTTGCAGACGAAGATAAAGCAAGACGAAATACCATTATTAATTTGCTAGAAGAATGGGGGCTAATTAAAGCGACTAACCCATCTAGCACAGAAGAACCTATCGCACCATTATCTCAAATCAAAGTACTACCGTACAAAGAGAAAGATCAATGGACATTAGTTGCTAAGTATAGCATCGGAAAGAAAAAGTAATATAGGATATTTTATAATGAATGATGATGAACAACTAGAATTTGATTTGGGTGATACTGTAACTACTTTAGACTGGAGACCAGAACTTCTTATTTGGAAGCTTTGGGACGAAGCGCACCTCCCAGAATACGCTACTGAATGGTCTGCTTGCTTTGATTTGAAAGCAAGTCTGAGGCCTCTTGACCTTGTTAAAGTTTATGGTCGTTTGAATGGTTCAGTTACACGCCCTGTTGATGAAGACAAGAAGTTCTCACTATATCACGGTGAACGTGTTCTGATACCAACTGGCTTAGTGTTTGATTTGGATAGAGATACTTCACTTCGTATTCATCCTCGCTCTGGACTTGCGTTGAAGAAGGGCGTAATCATTGCAAATTGTGAAGGCGTTGTGGATGCTGACTATGTTCAACAAACATATGTGATGCTTCAAAACACTTCAGATCAAGTATTTGAAGTTAGAGACGGCGATAGAATCGCACAAGCCGAAGTCGTCCCACTTCAACAATATATTTTCGAGGTTAGCGACAGAGAACCTGAAAATAAAACGTCACGTACTGGCGGACTTGGTAGTACTGGCGTATAAATAAACCGTAAGCGCCTTATAGGGCTTACATAATAAAACGACAATTCTTGCTTATTAAAAGGAGAAAAGAAATGAATAGTCATACACGTAATAGGTTTACAACTGATATCTTAAACGATCCATTCTTTGTTGGTTTCGACAAAATGTTCGATAGAATGCATACAATGAATAGGGTCAACAGTTCAGCATCAAACTACCCCCCATACAATCTAATCCAAACAGGCGATGATACTTATATCATTGAGTTAGCTGTTGCTGGTTTTGATGAAGATGATTTTGATGTAGAACTACACGATAGCATTTTAACCATCAAAGCAGACATTGGCGCAACCGATGATAGTACAAACTATCTTCATAAAGGTATCGCTGCTAGAAGCTTTGAGCGTAAATTCACTCTAGCTGACACGATTAGGGTTGCTGGAGCATCTCTACATAGTGGTATGCTTACCATTAAACTAGAGAACGTTATTCCGGAAGATAGAAAGCCGAAGAAAATTACAATCGGTGGTCAACTAGAACCAGAACTTCTTACTGAATAATCGGATATACGCTAGAGCGTATGATTTACACTTTTACGCTCTAGCGTAACACAAACACACAACACAGGAGAACCAAATGACTAATAAGAACCCATTTGAAATTAGAGCAGACATGCTCAAACTAGCAAAAGATTATATGGATCAACAGTACCATATGAACATCCAGTTTACTGAAAACATGATCGAACAAGGTAAGAAGAGCATTGAAGATATGCAAGAGTCTTACCAAATGTACTCCATGGATGACTTGATGACTAAGGCAAAAGAGATGTACTCTTTTGTATCTAAGAAAGATTAAAAATGAAGCCAAACACTAAGTTTACCCTTGGTGTAAAAGATGTGGAGCATATTGAGAATGCTCTGCATCTTCTTCAAACATCTATCAAGGATGATACCAAGAAAAAAGAAATCGTAGAACTCAAGGCCAAATTGCATCATCAAAAGAACTGGTATAGGCCTAGAACTAATTACGTCGGTGGTTAAGTTTATACTTGACAACCGTTTCTTTATTTGATACAATGTGAACAATACGATATATTATGAGGCGACATGAGTTTTTACACATCTGCACACCGCTATGGCAACAAGATTCTCTTTCGAGGTTACGATGCCAAGGGCAACCGCTTACACAAGCGAGTGCCATTCAAACCCACCTTCTTTCTACCATCTAAGACGCACCAGACAGACTGGAAAGCATTAGACGGCACACCTGTTGAGCCATTTGAACTCAATGATATGAGTGAGGCCCAAGAGTTTAATAAACGATATGAAGATATCGGTAACTTCAAAGTATATGGTAACAACAACTTTGTAGCACAGTTTCTTGCTAAAGCATATCCAGAAGATATCGACTACAAGCTATCGTCTATTCGTGTGGGTAACTTTGATATCGAAGTTGCATCTGATAGTGGCTTTCCACATCCAGATCAAGCAGATCATCCAATCATTTCTATTGCTTATAGAGACAACACTGTGGGCGTGTATCATGTCTGGGGTATGGGTGACTACGACTCTAGTAAGACAGAGCTAGACACAGACTGCTTAATTCAATATCGTAAGTGTGAGCATGAGGCAGAGTTGCTTCAAAAGTTTGTTGTGTTCTGGGAGAACAATTGCCCAGACATTATCACTGGTTGGAACATTCGTCTATTCGATATTCCATATCTTATCAATCGTATTGTGAAAGTGTGCGGCGACAAGACAGCCAAAGCGTTGTCACCTTGGGGCATATATAAGTATCGTCAGATTGGTATCAAGGGTAAGAGCATGGATGCATATGAAATCTATGGTGTTGCTCAGATGGATTACTATGACCTAGTACAGAAGTTTGGCTTCTCTCTAGGTCCACAAGAAAGTTACTCGTTAGATCATATTGCCCATGCTGTTCTTGGTGAGCGTAAGCTATCATATGAAGAGCATGGTTCTTTGCATACGTTATATAAGAATGATTATCAAAAGTTTATTGACTATAACATCCGAGATGTAGAACTGGTTGATCGTATCGATAAGCAAATGGGTCTTATGGAGTTGGCTCTTGTTATTGCGTACAAAGGTGGTGTGAACTATCCAGATGTATTTGGCACGACTGCGATTTGGGATTCTATCATCTATCGATATCTTAATATTCGTAACATTGCAGTACCACCGAACATTCGTAAAGAGAAAGACCCGTATCCAGGTGGCTATGTGAAAGAGCCTCGTACTGGTATGACGAAGTGGTTGTGTTCGTTTGACTTGAACTCTCTTTATCCGAACTTGATTGTGCAATACAATATGTCACCAGAAACGCTATTGCGAAACCCTAGTGACAAACTACCTGGCGGCGTAGACTTCTACATGACGCCCAATGATCCTTTACATCCTGCAAACCGTGAACGTAACGTAAGTGTTGCAGCGAATGGTTCGTGCTATCGTAAAGACAAGCAAGGTGTTATGCCAACTATCATCATTGGTCTTTATGATGAACGTAGGGTGACAAAAGATAAGATGCTAGAGATAGAGCAAGAGAACGAGAAGACTCCTTCTCCTGACTTGAAGCGTGAAATCAATCGTCTTGGTAACACTCAGATGGCTATTAAGATTTTGCTCAACTCTCTTTATGGCGCATTGGGCAATCAATACTTTCGCTACTTTGAGATGGATATCGCAGAGGGTATCACGCTATCTGGTCAGCTATCTATCAAGTGGGCAGAGAAGACTATCAACAATGCTATGAACAAGATACTTAAGACTGATGATGATTACGTCATAGCAATCGACACCGACTCTATCTACGTTGATATGGGTCCGCTTGTGAACAAAGTCAATCCACCTGATCCAGTCAAGTTTCTTGATAAAGCTTGTAGTGAGAAGTTTGAACCTATTCTAGCAGATGGTTATGCAGACCTCTTTCAACGTATGAATGCCTTTGAGAACCGCATGGTCATGGCACGTGAGGTGATTGCAGATCGTGGTGTGTGGGTTGCTAAGAAGCGTTACATTCTAAACGTTCACAATAACGAAGGTGTGCAATACGCAGAGCCTAAGGTGAAGATGATGGGTCTAGAGGCAGTCAAGTCTTCTACGCCTATGGTAGTACGTAACAAGTTTAAAGAAGCATACTCAATTGTTCTACGTGGCACCGAAGAAGAGTTGCAACAGTTCGTACAAAACTTCTACAATGATTTTACTTCACTACCAGCAGAAGATGTAAGTTTTCCTCGTGGTGTGAGTGAAATTGACAAGTGGAATGATCTAAATACTATATACAAGAAAGGCACACCCATTCATGTTCGTGGCTCATTGCTATTCAATAAGAAGATGAAAGAGGTAGGCCTAGACCGCTCAATGGAAGCTATTAAGAATGGCACAAAGGTCAAGTTTTGTTATCTCAAAAAGCCCAACCCTCTCATGGAGAATGTGATTGCGTTTCCGCAGTTTCTCCCAAAAGAATTTAATATGCAGCAATACATTGATTATGATTTGCAGTTTGATAAAGCGTTCAAAGAACCTCTCAAGCTAGTAACAGATGCAATGGGTTGGCAAATTGAAAAGATAAACACATTAGAAGGATTTTTCTCATGACAGATGAATTTTTTGACTTTGGCTTTACTGCTGTAGACGAACACGAACTATCAGCCGTACAAGAAGCTAAGTCAACAATTACACAAGTCTCTACTACAGCAGAGACAACACAAGAGCGATTAGATGCTTTGTATAATGCGGTCATTCCGCTACTCACAAACTTAAAAGCAAACCCAGAGAAAGAATATATTCTCTGGCCTGATCGTACCGCAAAAATTGAAATGTTTGAGTCGAAATTACTTGACATTTACCAAGGTAAGTGATATAGTAGTAACAATGACTTTATAGAGGAGTATATAATGTCGCTAATTGAAAAACTAATGAAAAACTCCACCAGTAAGATGACGGCACCTATCATGGACTCAAAAGTCTATGGTAAGAAAGACATGGCAACTACACCTGTACCTATGGTTAACGTTGCTCTATCTGGTCGTGTTGATGGTGGCTTGACGCCTGGCTTGCTTATGCTTGCTGGTCCGTCTAAACACTTTAAATCTGCATTTGCATTGATGATGGCTGCGGCTTATCAAAAGAAGTATGATGATGCAGTAATCCTATTCTACGATAGTGAGTTTGGTACACCTCAATCATACTTCGAATCTTTTGGTATTGATATGGCACGTGTTGTGCATACGCCAATCGTTAACGTAGAAGAACTCAAGTTTGATATCATGAAGCAATTAGATGGTATCGATAAGAATGATAGAGTTGTTATTCTAATTGACTCGATTGGTAACTTGGCTTCGAAGAAAGAAGTTGATGATGCGATGGATGGTAAGTCCGTTGCTGATATGTCACGTGCAAAGCAAATGAAGTCATTGTTTAGAATGATTACACCACACTTGAATCTAAAAGATATCCCACTAGTAGCAGTCAATCATACTTACAAAGAGATTGGTTTGTTCCCGAAAGATATCGTATCTGGTGGTACTGGTGCATACTACTCTGCCGATGCAATATGGATTATTGGTCGTCAACAAGAGAAGGTTGGCACAGAGATTGAAGGTTACCACTTTGTGATTAACATTGAGAAGTCTCGCCATGTACGTGAGAAGTCTAAGATACCAATTACTGTTACATTCAATGGTGGTATCTCTAAGTGGTCTGGTTTACTAGATGTTGCAGAAAAGCTTGGTTACATCACCAAACCTAAAGTTGGTTGGTATGAAGCTGTAGACCCAGAAACTGGAGTAGTGCTAAGTGATAAGCTAATGCGAGCCAAAGAAGTCAATAGTAACGGAGACTTCTGGAAAATGATGTTTACAGAAACAAACCTTGCGGAAGCAATCAAAACCCGCTATACTGTAGGTGGTAAGGCTCTTATGGCTGATGACGTACAAGTAGACGAAACTATTGAGGAAGTGGTAGAAAATGATTGAAAGTGTTATCCTTGCTAATCTAACATACAATGAAGAATATGCAAGAAAGGTAATACCATTTTTAAAAGAAGATTATTTTGATGCTCAGTCATACAAGATAGTCTACAAAGAAATTGTATCATACGTTGATACATACAATGGGCTTCCTACAAAGGAAGCTCTACGTATCTCTATTGATGAGAAAGAAAATCTAAACGAGGAACAATACAAAGATGTTAACCTCGTTATAGACAATCTTAAACAAGAAGATGCACCAGATAGTGACTGGCTAGTTGATAAGACAGAAAAGTTTTGTCAAGATAAAGCTATCTACAATGCAGTACGTGAAAGTATTCTAGTACTAGATGGTAATCACAAAGAGCTAGACAAGGGTTCAATACCAGAACTCTTGTCAACGGCTTTGGGTGTATCGTTTGATAGTAGTATTGGTCACGACTTTCTTGATAACTTTGATGAACGCTATACGTTCTATCATACAAAAGAAGATAAGATACCTTTTGACCTTGAGTTATTGAATAAGATTACAAAAGGTGGTCTGTCTCGTAAATCTCTAAGTGTTGCTCTTGCAGGCACTGGTGTAGGTAAAACTTTGTTCATGACCCATTGTGCATCAGCGAATATGATGCAGGGTTTGAATGTTTTATATATAACAATGGAGATGGCAGAGGAACGCATTGCAGAACGCATTGACGCTAACCTTCTTGATTTGACTATTGATGAACTTAAAGAGATACCAAAAGATGTCTATGTTAAGCGTATTAATCGTGTAAAGAACAAGACAACAGGTAAACTTATCGTCAAAGAATATCCAACTGCAAGTGCTGGATCTGCACATTTTCGTCACTTACTAAATGAACTACGTCTAAAGAGAAACTTTATACCAGACGTTGTGTATATCGACTATTTGAATATCTGTACTTCTTCACGTATGAAGTATGGTGCGAATGTGAATTCATACACTTTGATTAAAGCAATAGCAGAAGAACTTCGTGGTCTGGCGGTAGAGTTTAATATTCCTATTATGTCAGCTACGCAAACAACAAGAACTGGCTATAGTAGTTCAGACTTAGGTCTGGAAGATACGTCAGAGTCTTTTGGTCTACCTGCAACAGCAGACTTTATGATTGGTTTAATTTCTACAGAAGAGTTAGAAAGTCTTGGGCAACTTATGGTTAAACAACTTAAAAATCGATGGGGTGATACTAACTATCTCAAAAGATTTGTTGTTGGTATTGACCGATCTAAGATGCGTTTATTCGATGCAGAAGAGAATGCACAAGACTTAATGGATGACACCCCAACTATGGATCGAGGCGCTGTAGGTGAAAGAATGGGTGCAGAGCGTGAAGACTTTGGCGAAGTTGTTAGTTTCAAGAAGGGTAAAAGGCCTCTGGCATTCGAAGGGTTTAGTTAATGTCTTACAGAGTAGAAGAAGACTCTAAAGAAAAAAAGTTCAAAGTAATAGAGAAAAACACAGAAATTGTTTTGTATAAAAGCGAATGTAGCAAAGACGCAAGATCGATGTGTAGGTCTTTAAATCTAGGTAGTGGCTTTAATGGATTATCGCCAAGATTTTTTTCATTAGAATGTCGACCAAAGTAAACAAAAAAGGCGCCCCAATGGAAGCGCCTTTTTACTTTACTTGATACGTGGCAGGCCCGAACCCCACGGACATACTTGATGTGACACCTGCTATTCCTTTTGTGATTTTTCTCACACTTGCCTCTTACGTTGTTTCACGTACATACACGCACCCGATGTTATTTATACAAATTAAGTCCTAACTTTTCCTTGACAAGGCCAAAAAAATACTATATAGTTAACTATGAAACAACAATAAGGGTCTCTCATGGACGAGGAAAATCTAGATAAGTATTGTATGGAAATAGTTGATGATAACATTAATATGACTGTACCATGGTATTTGATAGCATCATTTGCTTACTACAATCAGGACAATCCTGTATTAAGCGATGGCGTTTTTGATAAACTAGGTCGTAAAATGTTAGCAGCATGGGATAAGATAGAACACCATCATAAGGAGTTAATCACAGAGGACGATTTAAAAGCAGGAACATTTTTGGGTGAATACCCTAGTAGAGTTGAAAGTGCAGTTAATCATGTAAGGGAATCATGTCTTGGAAAACAAAAGCGTAGGTGAATTAATTAGAGATGCTTTACGAGAAGCTAGTCTTTTAGAAAGCGGAGTCGATAGTGTTGACGAAGGACGTATGTTGTTTATTGCTCAAAAATTGAGTGGTGCGCCATACTCCTTTGTAGAACAAGTATACAGAAATAATTAAAAAAAAGGGCTTTCGGGCCCTTTTTTCTATTGACATTACCCGAATCATATACTATATTATAAGAGTAACAACAGAGAAAGTGATTCATATGTTTAACATTCCTAGTTTTTATAAAGAAGAAGTTTCGTTTCAAGATGCATGGAACACAATCAAGTCATATGGTCTTGGTGATGCATTAGCCGGTATGAACGGTATGAACGATGCTTGGGATCAATATATCGCAAGTCAGAACGCTTTCTTCAACGGCGAAATTCAAGTTGTCGCTTTTGAAGACGATGATGATTTCTTCGAGTATTACGGTGCTGAGTGTAATGCTTATAACAAAGTATTCGAATCAATGAAACCTATGTTTGCTTAAGGAGAACTTTTAATGAATATGTTTGAAATCGGTATGGGTGTAATTCGTCAGTATGTTGGTTATGTTGCAAAAGGTGAAATCACTTCTATTCACGATGATAGCGATGGTGAAACTCTTATCACTGTCATGTATGATGATGGTGCAGTAAAAACTTACACTGAGAACTGCATTAAGCAAAACTTAGGTCGTCGTATGATTGTTACCGAAGAAGTTATTTGGTAATAGCCCTTGACATTGCCCGAATCATGCATTATATTATAAGAGTAACGACAGAGAAAGAATCATTATGAAATATACAGTGTATCAAATCAGCTATACAGATTCAGACATTGATGCTATCAATGCAGGTGTGTCTAATGCAAAGCGTGATGTTAAATCAGGTATGAGCATGGATTTTAGAGGTGAAAAAACAGTGGGTCTCGCAGAGAGAGCATTGCATGAAGGTCTTTACACTGGTGTAGCTATTATCGAAGCTAATGATCTAGATCAAGTATTTGAAATCGGTAACATTGGTCCAGAGACTAATATTACTCGTTTGAATCGTATGCATTCTATTTCTGTTGGTGATCTTATCGAAGACGAAGATGGTAACCGTCATGTTGTTGCTAGTTTTGGTTTTAAGGAGGTAGCGTAATGTTACAAGAAATTGGTGAAGAAGTAAATCGTATTAATGCTCAGCCTGTTCAAGGTGAGCAATCGACTATGATTGAACAAGAATTTGAATCATGGGTTGTTGCAAAATTACGTGCTGAATATGAGTACATAGATAATGCCGATGCTTTTGCAAAAGCACGTGGCTGGACACAACCTGATCTAAATGAAATGGAGACTTACTAATGGCTTATACTTATTCAGACGATCTATTCTCAGACTTGCATAAAGACGTTTATGGGTATCGTCCTCGTGGCTGGAAGCTAGATGATTGGAATGCAATGAACGCTGATCAAAAGCAAGAGATGTGGGATACTCTTTGTGATCAGCTTGAAGAGAATAGCGAAAACGAAAAGAAGATTGAAGCGATGAAGGTTGAAGAGTTCAAAGAACGTATTCACCAAGCACAGACTTATGGTGCTGCAGATTACTGGGATGCTCTTCGTTGGATTACAGGTCGTGAAACTTTTTACCATATTCAAGATGTTGAGCATTTTGTGTGGGAGCAAGGGATTTTGTTTACTCAGTATGGTAAACAACTTATTAAAGATATTGCCAAGGTGGTAGAGTATAAGGAGTATGCATAATGAGTATTAAAAATATGATCTTTTGGGGTATAGCTATAGGGCTTCTCCTAATCATGATTGATCCATTGGGGATTATCTAAGATGTGGTGGTCAAGTAAAGAAATCGATGAGATTAATTTCGATAACGATGTTGCTCCTGTAGAATTAAAGTCGCTTGTAAATGATCAAAAAGAGTTGACAATGAAAGAGCAGTTAGATATTTTAATGTATCAACTTGATCGAATTGAAGAAAAAATTGATGGATTGCTAAAAGAAGGAAAGTTATAATATGTGGTATGTTGAAGCTCGGATAAATGATAAATATGAACGTTGGGAAGGTTTAACAGAAGAACAGTCCTATGCAGTTTATAAAATGTATAGCGATAAGGGTATTGGATTTGTTCGTAACGGAAAAATGAATGAGGTTTAATGTTCAAAGGCATAGTCACCGAAAACGAAGCGGTTAATAGATTTAATGAACGTATACTAGGTATGATGCGAGAGTACGACATACCCATGAGCGAAGCACTGTGGTGGGATTTCGAAGGTTTTTCTTACGATGTGAAAATCATATTTGAAAACGGTGGATGGCCAGCAATTGAAAGTGAGTTCACAACATATCTAAGACAGAATTTAATTGGTACTCAAAAGAACCTCGCTTTTTATAGAGACGTGTTTACAGGTAAAAGTAAAGACTTAGCTATCAGGGAGAAAAACAATGATTTTTGAATTCGAAAAAGATAAAGTCGTTATAGCAGACGATATGATGATGCATAAAGTTATCGTAGAGCATATGCATTTTATTGAAGAACTGGCTATAACAATACAAGACGATTGTGAGAATATGATTGATATGGAAGAGGATTATTCATACACAGTTGGCAATGTAGAAGTTAGTGTAACTAAAGAATCTATTGAACTAAAAGATTTGACAGCTGCCACCTACAATTATGTTACGATTGATGACGAAGAAGACTTGACACAACTACCAAACTTGTTTAATATGGTAGTTGCTCAACTAGAGTATGATTCGCCTTTTGATATGGAGTTAAATAATGAACCAGAGATTAGCACGAACCCATAAAGCCGCAATGGGTCAAGATAGTAGAATAAGTCTATTTGAAATAATTGCTTTTATGCGCAGTGCAGAAACAGTCCTTGAACAAGAAGGCCATGACGATGCGGCGTTCTACTTCGGACAAGTAGCAGAATTCTTAAAAGATAATCCGACTAAAGCTTTCAATGAAAGTGTTGGTCGAGTGTTAGGTGTATAATATGCCCTTGACATTACCCGAATCATTCGTTATATTATAAGAGTAATAACAGAGAAAGAATCACTATGCCACGTAAAGGTCAAATGGGAGATATGGATAAACATGAACAGTCTATTAGAGATAATGCTAATGAGTACGTTGTTGCTGGCTTTCAGCCAGGTTCTAGTGTCCGCAGTTATATGCGTTTTGCCGATTTACGTTTTGCAATCGAATACGGCAAACAACTTCTCAAAGATGAAATTAGACTTCGTTCAATAATGGTATATGCTTTAGATGATTATGAGCATCACGCATTAGTCGGTACTATTAGAAGAGATGGTGCTTGGCAAGAAGTCAAACCAAAGATTTATTGAATAGGCAAAGCCCAAGGCAATCACGCCGCCTATCAATCGGCAGAGTAAGACTCGGATTAATAATGGGCATCACAAAGACGAAAGAGGGGCTTCGGCCTCTCTTTTACTATATTATAAATAGCTTGATAAGGTTATAACGCACGGTAGTATAATGAAAAGTCTTAAAGGATACTTAACTGAGATGGCTTCCTTTAGCCCCAAAAACTTTCCATCAGACGTTGGGAACAACAAAGCTTTCCCAGGTGCTGGTGAACGAACAACATATGCCCCCACAGTCTTAAACAACTATAAATTCAAAGAAGGTTTTCCTGCAGCGAAAGCAACTAGCATTTATAACGACAAGGGTGAGGTAGTTAAAAGTGTTAAAGAGGGTGAAAAGATTTATTTCACACTACCTGCAACTCTTCACAGATCAACTGAATTTGGTATTAGTAGACGCACTACACTTGCGCCAGTATCATTAAAAGGCTTTGATCAGAAACCAGATGGTTACATTACTATTAGTGCAGTGGCAAAGCCTGCTGGTAACTCACAAGGTCGAGTGGGCGCAGGATCTGCGACCCAAGATATGGTTGCTCAGAAAGTTAAAGACATTTGCTTTGAAAAGGGTATTGAAGTAGAAACAGAGTTTAAGACTGCTAGAGCAGGCTCTACTATTCCAGACCTTGTAATGACAATTGCAAAAACACGTGTTCAATTTGAAATCAAAGGCACAAACAACCGCACAGCACCTATTACATTCTTTGATAAGTCTATTAAGCGTACTGGTAGGAAGCCAGACATTATCGAAGATATTGCAGATGTATATATCAATAACTTGAAAGTAAGAGAAGGTAAGGTTGCCGATCTTATGAGAAAAGGTAAGTTTGAAAAATCTTTCATTGGTATTATTGACTTCTTCAAGTCACGCAATTTTACTATTGGTCTTGCTGGTGACACTGGCGTAGTTAAATCTGGTCGTTTACCAAACGAGTTCTCTATCTCAGATAGAGCAATTATGAAGAAGATGAGAAAAGAAATTCTAGACCATTTTAAAGAAGGTGGCGATGATTACTTTGTAGTACACAATCGTTCTTCTGATGAGTTTGAAGTCTATTATGTAGGTGGCGGTAAAGCTAAGAACATATTAAAGACACCTGAACTACCAGAATTCAAATCATTTACGTTAGCAACATATGGCGGCGCTTCAGGTGGTGCTACAAGAGTAGGTTTAAAGATTAAGATATGATTAAGTTTACGCACTATCTTGCTGAAGCAAAAAATACTCACATGGAACATTTAGAAGATAATCTTTTAAATGCAGGCGTTACTGGTGCTAGAGAGTCGATTAACTATCTACGCTCATTGCGTGACATGTTGAGTGGCAAAACTAAATCGGCTGTTAATGTAACAGTTAAGTGGGACGGCGCACCAGCAGTATTTGCTGGAACTGACCCAAGCGATGGTAAATTCTTTGTCGCTAAAAAGGGTATCTTTAATAAGAACCCAAAGGTGTATAAAACACCAAAGGATATTGATGATGATATTTCTAGTCCTGACTTGAATAATAAAATGAAGCTGGCGCTTAGTAACTTGCCAGCACTTGGAATTAAAGGAGTAGTTCAAGGTGATTTCCTCTATTCGACAGAAGATATACGTACGGTGGACATTGATGGTGAACCGCATATTACTTTTCACCCTAATACGATTGTTTACGCTATACCGAAAAAAAGCAAACTCGCTAAACGCATACTTGCCACAAGCATCGGAGTGGTCTGGCATACTGAATACACAGGAGACAGCTTTGAATCAATGTCAGCAAGTTTTGGAAAGGAGATTGCAGGGCGTCTCACGAAGTCTAAAAAAGTCTGGTCAGTAGATGCAATGTATAAAGACGTTTCCGGTAATGCTACATTCACGAAAGCCGAGACAGATAAGATAACCAAAGTTCTTTCTGACGCTGGTAAGAAGTTTAATACAATTAAGCGTGGTACATTTGATGGTATCACAGAAAATGATGAACTCTTAACACGTGTTAAAACATACATGAACGTTAAAGTTCGTGAAGGCCAAAGAATTAAAAACACTAATCGTTTTGTTGACGATTTGATGGATTGGATTTATGGCTACTATCAAAAAGAAATTGATAAGATGAAGAGTGAAAAAGGCAAGGCAAACAAAACTGCCAAGCGTAAAGAAATCTTATCGTATTTCTCTAACACACCAAAATCGCAAATCACAGCACTATTTGATTTGTACAATTTAATCATCGACGCTAAACTTATGATCATTCGTAAGTTAGATAAAGCAAAGCGTATTGATACACTGTTGTTGACACAAGATGGTTATAAAGTAACTGAGCAAGAAGGCTTTGTAGCAATAGATCACACTGGAAAGAATGCTGTTAAGTTAGTCGATAGACTACAATTTAGTAAAGCAAACTTCTCTCCAGATATAATAAAAGGGTGGCAAAAGTAATGGCTATTTGGAACAAACTAACACAAGCATATTTACAGGGTAATAAAACTCTATTTGAAGCATTTATGCTTTCAGATAAAGATGGAAATATTATCAATTCGTTTGGCGCTTCTAGTAATGTTCCTGTTGCTGCTGGTCTTGTAGATGGTTACGGTCACATTAATAAGTTTGGTGCAACCGATGGTGATGTAACCGCAGGTACTATTTGGGATGGAAACAGTGCCGCAGTTACATATCCATATCCAGCAGATAATGTTGTTGCTATTACTTCAACACAAAACTCAGGTGCCGCTGTTTTAGTTGAAGGCCTTGATGCTAATTTTGAAAGTGTTTCAGAAACAATTAATATTGGCGCAACAGGATCTACTGTATTTTCTCGTATCTTTAGAGCAAGAATGGTCGATACCAATAATGATAAAGACGTATCGTTAACTATGGGCGGAACTGTTGCCGCAAAAATTCTTGAGGACCAAGCTCAAACTCTAATGTGTGTTTATACGATTCCTGCAGGTAAAACGGGATATCTTATGAATATGCAAATGGGTTCCGACAAAGCATCAACAAATGCCTCTACACAATATAGTCTAAGAGCTAGAGATACTGATGACGGAAACGTGTTTCAAATCAAAGGTATCAACTATGCCGCCGGTGGTCAAAACGTTGTCCATGAATATCCAATTCCTTTAAAGTTTGAAGAGAAGACAGATATTAGAATTGATGTTGTAGCCGCTGGTTCAGGTCAAACATTTGCCGCAACCCTTGATATTATATTGGTAGACAACCCGACATAATGTCACATATTCTCTAAACGACTAACGGGTATATCAAATTGGTAACCCTTTATTACCCATTTCTCTAATAAATAATTGTAGAAAACAATTAACACTTATTAGAAAGGGTACCGTTATGGCACACACATTAAATAGTAACTCATCCGCAGCTTCAGTCTTTGCATACAGAGTAGTAGTATTCTTTGAAAACCTAGGCCAAAAACTAGCACAGCGTAGGGCACGTAGAGATACATTTAGAACACTACAGAGACTAACAGACTATGAACTCGCAGATATTGGAATCAGTCGTGGAGACATTCGCTCTATTGCCAATGACACATGGGAAGATAACCGTAAACGTGACTCACAACCATATATCCGCACTAGTGTAAACCCAAACCTAGAGGGTTCAGTATAATGGAAGCAGTAGGCGAAACACCCGTATCAACACCAAAGTTTATCAAAACACTTGGCAAAGTATTAGTTGCTGTTGCAATGGCCGTATGGGCATTTGGTGAATCAGCAGGCAGAGCAAGAGCAGCCGCACAACTTTCAAGAGAAGGTTATCACAAAGAAGCAAAACGTTTAATGCTGGAGAGTAAATAATGTTTAAAAGATTTATCAAAGCAATGGAATACAGAAGTTACTGTATGGCAATTAGAGAACTAAGAAACAAAGGCATGTATAAAAAAGCTGATGAAATCTCTGAGTTCAAACACAAGATGTATCCGAGTTACTAATGCTAGACCCAGATCACACTTATACAAGGCCTAAGGGCGAGAAGAAAAAAGGCGGTAAGTAGACCGTACTAAATAGACATGTAAGGTCTATTTCTAAAGCGTCCTTAGGGGCGCTTTTTTTATAAATATACCTAGTAGTAAGTGTTAGCAAAACCTACGAGGAAAAACATGGCAGAAGATCAAGAAGACGTAATGCAGTCGGACGAAAAACCCGACCCGAAAGAAGCAAAAGAAAAGAAGACGAAGAAAAAGTCTCCTAGTAAAAAAGATGGTGAAGAAGGCTCAATCAATAACAAGATTGAGATTAACCCTAAGCTTAATGAAGCCGTATCACGTACAATCGTGTTTAGCTTTGGTCGCATGAATCCAGTTACAATTGGACATGAAAAGCTAGTAAACAAAGTCAATGCAGAGGCGAAGAAGAATAACGCAACTCCTGCTGTTTACCTATCGCACTCCCAAGACGCAAAAAAGAATCCCCTATCATATAATGATAAGTTGAGAATTGCTCAAAAAGCATTTGGCAAAGTTATTAAAAAGTCAAACGCAAAAACAATCATTCAAATCATGCAAGAGATAGAAAAGTCTTATAATAAGGCTATTCTAATTGTGGGCGCAGATAGAGTTAAAGAGTTTGAAACTCTTCTATCACGTTACAATGGTAAAGATTATAATCTAGATAGCATCACAGTAATGTCCGCTGGTGAACGTGATCCAGACGCAGAAGGCGTTGAGGGTATGTCAGCATCTAAGATGAGAGCAGCCGCATCCGCTGGAGACAAAGATGCATTCATATCAGGTCTACCTAAAAAGCTAAAGCGTAATGGCGAAGATGTTTATAACATGGTTCGTGGTGGTATGAAACTCGCAGAAGAACTAGAAGCACAAGGCCTTCTAGGTGAAGCTTTAGATATTGCTCAACGTAGAGCAAGAGCTATTACAATGCGTAAGTACAAATCTAAAATTGCTATGGCTCGTAAGCGTATGATGAAGCGTCCAGCAAGCGCAGAAAAGATTAAAAAGAGAGCGCAAAAGAAAGCCCTTGCTATTGTAAAAGCAAAAGTTGCAGGTAAGAAGGGTGCAGACTATTCTAATCTTAGTGTAGCTGAAAAGCAAATCATTGATAAGAAAGTTCAAAAAAGAAAAGCACTTATTCAACGTCTTGCTAAAAAATTAGTACCGAAAGTACGTATGGCTGATAGAGCAAAGCTGTCAGGTAAGAAAAAGAAAGTCAACGAAGAGTTTGAAGTATTCTTTGAAGCACGCCAAGACGCAGACATTAAAGACCGTGAAGGCACACAGCCAGCGAAGTATCACGCAGGTCTATCTAAGTCAACAAAAGAGAAACGTGATGCCCACTTTAAAAAGGGCGCTAAGATGGATGACGATAATGATGCGGCATACAAGCCAGCGCCAGGTGATGCTGATGCAAAGACTAAAGAGTCTAAGCACACAAAGAAATATAAAGCAATGTATGGCGAAGAGAGTGAAGTGAAAAGATATCACGAAGCTAGAAAGAAAGACGGCACTGTTAAACTAGATGCTAGACTTAGACCTTTTAGAAATAAGAAGTTAGACGAGTCTCCTCTATCAGCTGCTAAAAACCGTTTAACGACTACTCATAAAAAAGAACGTGAAAACCTTTCACGTGAGCATGAAGCAGAGTTAGACAACTTAAAAACAAGAGGTCTTCGTAAACAAATTCGAGATGTGAACACAGAGAGTTTTGAAAGCGATGAAAGTATTCTAGCATTTATCGAAGAAGTGTCTGATGACATTTTAGCTTCTATTGATCTAGATGAAGCGAAAGCGATGGATGGTCTAAAAAAGAAAGCAGAGAAATCTGGAATCTCTTATGGCATTCTAAAGAAAGTGTATGATCGTGGTGTAGCCGCATGGCGCACAGGTCATCGTCCTGGTACAACTCCACAACAATGGGGATATGCTAGAGTAAACTCTTTCGTAACTAAGTCATCTGGTACATGGGGTAAGGCTGATAAAGACCTTGCTGCTAAAGTACGTAAAGAAGAAGTTGAACTTGATGAAGCGAAGAATGCCGCACAACAAGCCGCAATTGCTATCTCTAAAAAAGAAAGAGAAGAAGCTCCTGTAGAAAAGAAAAAAGATGGTAACTCTTATGTTAAAGAAGAGGATCCATGTTGGGATGGCTACAAGCAAGTCGGTATGAAGAAAAAGGGTGGGAAGATGGTTCCCAACTGTGTGAAGGAAGAAATCTTTACATTAGATGAGCAATTCGAATTACAATTCTTAGATGAAGAAGTCGTTCTTGATAGAGCCTTAGCTGCTATTCATAAGCATGTGGGTATGGGCAAAGACTTAGGCGATATGTCATTTGAAGTATCACGTGCCGCTGGTGTGAAGTTCTCTGCACAAGACTTGAGAAAGAAGTATATTCAAAAGTATGGTAACCCTAAGAAAGTAAAACTAAATCCAAATGCAATCAAAAACATGAAGAAGAGATTTGGTTTTAAAGAATTTAAAGAAGCTTATGGCGCTGGGTTTGAAGGTACAGATACTCTTGTACAGAACTATAAAGAAGTAACACCAGGCGAAAGCGGTAAGAAAAAAGAGCCTAAAGTTAGTGACTGGTCTCCTCATATGAAAGATGAGAAATCAAAGAAGATTAACGAAAGCTTTGAGAACTTAATGGAAGCTGAGTGCCAATTAATTGGTATGAAGCAAATCAAAGAGTTTGAAAGAGTTGTTGATAACTTGTTTAAGAAGTTTGGTATTGACTTTCAATTCACTAAGCACTTTGGTGATCGTATGAGTGATGGTCGTAATGATCCGTGCATCACACTTAAGGAACTTGCTGCGTTTGTTAAAAAGATTTACGCTAATCAAGGTAAGTCTTTGAAGGGTGTAGCTGGTGCTGAAGCAGTAGTTAAAGATATCCAGACTGATCTAAATATACCAGTAGCAGTAAAGTACGATCAGCGTAATGATGAGTTCGATGTTGTTATGAAAACTATTATGAGAAAGAAGAATTTCAAAACTCCTGATAAAGTGATTACATACAAATGAAACGGTTTAAGTCTTATCTAACTGAATTTAAAGTAGAGTATCCAGATTCTAAAAAGACTCTGGGTATTCCTCGTGATAAAATGCCACAAGTCAAGTCAAAGGACTATGATGAACTCATTGATTTTCTATCTAAAAAGAAGATATCTTTGAAATTGAAAAGCGTAAAGGCTAGAGACTTGAAGGCTACACAAAGTAATTTCAATGTTGATAAGATAGTTAAAGCAGCTAGTAAGTATAGCACACTAGCAAAAGCTAAACCTATTATTGTTAGTAGTGATGGTTATGTTATAGATGGTCATCATAGATGGTTAGGTGCATTAAACATACGTGGAAATGTTTCTATTATGCAGGCAAATGTAAAAGCAAAAGAACTTTTAAGTGCCATTAATGAATTCCCAAAAACTTTTAATAAAAACATAGATGAGACATGAGGCTAATTAATGTATGAATATAGAGCAAAAGTAATTAAAGTAGTTGACGGTGACACTGTTGACGTTGATATCGAACTAGGGTTTGGTGTAGTACTTGCGGATGAACGTGTACGTATTATGGGTATTGATACTCCGGAAAGTCGTACTAGAGATAAAGTAGAAGACTTATTTGGCGAAGCAGCAAAGGCTAGAGTTAAAGAGTTACTATCTGAAGACGTAATTCTAAAGACTGAAGTGAGTAAGAGCGGTGAAGATATGAAGGGCAAGTTTGGTCGCATTCTTGGAGACTTCATGGTAGAGCGTTTTGAAAACGGCAAAGCAGAAAGACTTACAGATATTTTAATTGAAGAGGGTCATGCTGTAGCATACTTCGGTGGAAGTAAAGAAGAGATTGCTATGAAGCATTTGGCTAACAGAGAAAAGTTACTACGTGAAGGCGTTGTGAATAAAGACGATTATGAAAGAGAATTGAAAAAACAAAATGGAGACTGATAATGGAAATCACTAAAGAAATTTTTACAGAGCTTTTTCCTAAAGCGAAAAAGTCTAAAGAGCTATTGAAAGCTATGAAAGATATCTTACCAAAGTATGATATCGATACGCCAGAACGTATTGCGGGCTTCTTAGCTCAGTGTGGTCATGAGTCTGGTGGATTTAGATTGATTGAAGAAAATCTAAACTATTCAGCTAAAGCACTCGATGCAGTGTTTGGTAAATATTTTGCAAGAGGTGGTAGAGATGCAACTGAGTACGCTAGGCAACCTGAGCGGATTGCTAATATTGTTTACGCTAATCGTATGGGCAACGGTGACACTGAGAGTGGAGACGGCTGGAAGTTCAGAGGACGTGGATACATCCAACTTACCGGGCGAGATAACTATAGAAGTTTTGCTTCCGATATCGACAGTGGACTTAGAGATGCCGTTGAATACACAGAGACAATCGCAGGTGCCCTAGAGTCCGCTTGCTGGTTCTGGAAGAAGAATAAGATTAATCGCTATTGCGATAACCATGATGTTAAAGGTATGACTAAGCGTATTAACGGTGGCTACAATGGTTTAGAAGACCGTGAGAAGCATTGGCATCACGCATTAGAAATGCTAGGCGGAGATGTTCACGCAAAGCCAAAGCCAGCTAAGAAGAAAGCTTCTAAGTCTAAAGGCTCTACAAGTGTAACACTAAGCGTAGGTTCACGTGGCGATGAAGTAAAAAATATGCAGGCTGCATTAGGTCTTGGCGCTGATGGTATATTTGGACCAGGTACAAAACGTGCAGTAAGAGCATTTCAAAGAGAAAATGGTTTGACAGCAGACGGCGTTGCTGGACCAGCTACACTAGGAAAGCTATACGGCTAATGAAATCGTTTAAGACATATATTAACGAAGGCATTAAAATGCAATTGATCCGTGGTAAGAATCAAGATGTGTTGAAGATGCAGGTTAAAGGAGATCCAAAGTGGGTTGAGCTGAGAGGCAAGCCCAACTTTGAGATCAAGTTTGACAAGAAAGAAGAGCTACATAAAGTTCTAGCTGCTCTTGGTAAATCGGTTAATGTGTCTGAACTAGTTAATGGAGAGCCTGTTGGTATTAACCCGAATAACCCTGGCGCAAAAAAAGCATTAAAGGTAATACAAGGATTAATGAAATGATATCGTTTAAACAACATTTAGAAGAAGCATTTGGTAGAGCAAACTTTAACAAACAGTTAAAGAAAAAAGGTATTGATGTTGATAAACGACATAAAGATAATGTTAAAGATGCGAAAGCCGCTAAGAAAAGATCAGCTGCCGCCGCTAAAGATCATGCCGCTTTTCGTAAGAAGTATCCAAATATTAAGTTTGAAGCTAAAGACCCAGAAGAGTATGATAACGAAGGTAGTATGGCAAAGACACAACTACGTGGTGTACTCGCTGATGCTGAACATATGATTGGTATGTTCGAAGATGAAGATAACCTACCTGAATGGGTACAAAATAAGATTACTAAAGCGGCGGACTATCTAAACTCCGCTCATAGATATATGATGAACAACGGAGAAGATTAATGCAAGGACCAATTAGGTATTGCGAAAATTGCGGACACAGGTGCCACTGTTATAGTCCAGATTGTAAAGAATGTGTAAATGACGTGTGTACTAAATGCCAATGTAAGGAAGTAGAAAAATGAGAACTTTTAAAGGCCATAGAGAAGACCAGATCGATCAGATATGCGAAGATTGTAATATCTACGAAGAATTAATTTTAGAAGCAGCCGAATACGAAGGTAAGAAGGTCACTCTAAATGATCCGGTTCGTGGTGGCTCTAAGAAGTTTTATGTTTATGTTAAGAACGACAAAGGTAATGTCGTAAAAGTATCGTTTGGTGATCCTAATATGGAAATCAAAAGAGATGACCCTAAGCGTAGAGCATCGTTTAGAGCCAGACATGGATGTGATAATCCAGGCCCTAAGTGGAAAGCTAAGTACTGGTCATGCTGGCAATGGCGTGCTGGTGCAAAAGTCGATAACTAATAAATACTAAGAATAATAAATTTAACTTTGGGAGAGACCAATGAAAAAGAGAGTAATAACACCATTGCCAGAGGGCTTTGTAGATTTAGTTGCTGCTAAATCTGGGTATGCACCAAAAGCTAAAGTGCAATCAAGCATGGACCTTTTGGAGAATGAACTACGTGTAGTAAACACACAACTTACTTCTGCCCGTCAAGGCGGAGCTGGTAGTGTACGTAAACTACATGAAGAGAAGCTAAGACTTGCAAAAGAAATCGAAGAAGCAAAGGCTAGCAACAAAGCTGACCAAGCTGTTGGCGATACAAAGATGCCTAACGTTGAAGCAAATGTTAAGACACCAGAAGGCAAAGCAGACAAAGAGTCTCCAAAGCGTAAGGGTGATCAAGCACAAGCTGACTCTATGGAGAAAGTTAAAGAAGACCTTGATGAAGGTTATAACGAATCTGCTTGCGTTGGCGAAATGAAGAAGCTACATGCTTCAGCATGTTCAAAGACAGAAATGTATAATAAAGTTTCTGAGAAGTATGGTTGTTCACAAGCACAGTTTGATGAGTTATATGCAGAGTATTGTAAAGAGTCTTATAAAGAAGAAAAAGAACTTGATGCTGTAGATCCAAAAGCTGTTAAGAAAAAATTTGCTAATCGCAAAGATAAAGACCTTGACAACGATGGTGATACAGATTCTTCTGATGAGTATCTACACAAGCGCCGTAAAGCAATTTCTCAAGCACTAAATGAGAAGCCAAAAAAGCCTAGTGCCTCTGTAGATGAATCTACCGAACTGCAGGGGCTTGATGCGGATATTGAAGAGCTAGAAGAAGATGCTAAGATGGCAAAGCAGTCAGATGAAAATCTGAAAAAACTGCATAAACAGTTTAAAGCTATGAATCAGCAAACACCTTCAACTCAACATATGATGAAGCGAATTACTAAAGAAATTAAACGCCGCAAGATGACTGTCGAAGGATTAGACGAAGTTCTTGATACACCAGACAAAATGGATCGTTATAGATCAAAGTCTAAAATGGCTTCAGATCGTGCAAGAAACTCAGCAACAGCTAAGATTGTTCGTGGCGGCAAAGACATTTCTAAAGAAAAAGAAACTATTCGTAAGCGTGAAAAAGGTTTAGATATGGCTGATCGCAATGCGGGTCGCAAGTTCCGTAAGTCTCTTCGCAAAGAAGAAGTTGAGCTAGACGAAGCAAAGAGTGACTATACAGTCAATCATAAAACTTTCTCTTCAGCTGTACAACATGCAGTTGAAGTGGCAAAGAAACGTGGGTACGAAGTAGATGAGGAAGACTATGATCGTAAGGTCGCAATGGGTCCTCGTAAGCCGGGTAAAGGTAAAACTAACTCGTATTCAATTGATGTAACAAAAAACGGTAAGCCTGTCAAACAAAAATTACAAATGCAAGTTTACTACGACCAAGGTCGTTACGAATTGAACATGTACATTCAATAACCCAAAAAAAGGAGAACCAATATGGCACTATGGGGAAAAACAGACGAAGCAGCTTCTGTACCTAAGTATCTAAGCACTGCAGACGCAACTAATGCTTATTTCGTAGATATCGAAGAAGCAGGCGTTGCAACTAACAAAGCAAAAGGTCTCGGTACTGGCGGCTGGAATCTATATACAACTTATACAGATAGCGATGGCGCTACACGTAATCGTGCAGAATGTCTAGTTGCTATGGGTGTTGCTGCAGCCGATGCGGGTGATGCTGAAGACGTTGTGGTAGCTGATCCTAGCTAATTCGGCTTAAATAAATACATTAGAGGGCGGGTAATAAGTTTGCCCTCTAATAACTTTAAATAATTACTAGGTGGTTTAAGAATGAAATTAGATGAAGAGTCGTTTATGTTATTTGCAGCCAAGCATTACGATATGGCAAAGGCAACAGGCATAGATGAATTTAATGATGATTTAAAAAGGTTTCAATATTTGAAGAGACTTTTCAAAAGATATCATGATGAAGATGAATTGAAGGTGAGACTTATCTTAAATCATCTTATAGTTTTATATAATTGTTTTGGTCCTGCGGCAACTACTATGTTGTTTATGAAGTTAACAGATTATCACAAGTACTTAAAACCATTTATCTTGTTTTTACATTATCTACCAGATGACATAGAATATGATGATGTAAAGATAAACACCAATAGCATTCCAATGGACATGCAAATACTAAGAGAGCTGAGAAAAATATGATTGTTGATCTATTTTTAGTATACCAATTTGTTAAACGCCTTGCTACTCCTTTTGAGAAGTGGGATGCGTATGAGTTGGGTATTATCGATAAGGATGGCAATCGTCTTAAGAAGATTAAAGATTTTAAAACAGTGAAAGAGAGACAAGCGTTTGGTCGTTTTGATCTTTTAGTACTAAAGCTAAAGAAACTATTAGAAAAAGTTCCTGGTGGTAAATCTCGTATTGCTTCTTATGCTGCAGCGCTTTATTTAATTAAGGAGCATAAAGATGCTACATCAAATGCTTATTTATTAAGTGAAGAAGAGTTACAGAAAAAACTTGACGAAAATATGATTGTAGCTGAAAGCTACAGCTTGAACTCTCAATTTAATAAAATGTTAGAAGATGCTCCAACAAATAATGTTGGTGGCGGTGCTATTGCAGGAACTGGTGGTCTAGGTGGAGAGCCTGGAATGACACCTGCTCAAATGAAGAAACACAAAGATAAGAATAAAGTTATAAAACGTTTTAGGGATACGATTAAATGAAATTATCTTTACTATTACTTGTAGTTATAGCATCGATGGGTGGAATTGGTTATTGGTACTACACTGATACACAAGAGCGCATGGCTATTCTACAACAGAATAATGCTAAACTTGAAACTGCAGTCGCATTAAATGAAGAAGCACTAGCAAGTGTACAAGCAGATTATGCAAAAGCACAGGCTGAAAATCAAAAACTAAATCAAGCATATGCAGATATACGTAGACAAAATAATAGACTATCAGCTAAGATTGCAAATATTGATCTTGGCTTACTAGCAGCAGAAAAACCGGATTCTATGCAGAGAGCTGTCAATCGTGGAACAGTAAATGCTGGAAGATGCTTTGAACTATTATCAGGTGCAGAACTAAATGAAAAAGAGAGGAACGCAACAAGTGGCGAACAATTTAATAAAGAGTGCCCTTGGCTTTGGGATGGTATTGCTCCTGACGGGGTGTCTGGGGACAACTCAACCCCAACCAATTGAAATTAGTACAAAGCCGATTGACAAACCTAATTTAACACTACCACCAGTTGATGAACTCAATATGCGTAAGGTAGAGTGGATTGTTATTAACAAAGAAAATGTAGAGGCGAAGCTTGCAGAGTTAGAAGAAAAGAATATTCCTGTGGGTCTATATGTGTTGACTGGTGAGGGTTACGAAAACCTTAGTCTGAACTTTAGTGATATTAGAGCAATGGTTCAACAACAACAGGCAATCATAGTAGCATACGAAAACTATTATAAAGAAGCATCAGAAGCTTTAGATAGTGCCGTAACAGTAGAGTAGAAGGTAATGAGTAAAGAACAAATAGAACTCATAACAGACGTAGAGCTGTTAAAAAAAGATGTATCTAACTTACAAAACATACTTGGTAAGTTAGACACTGCTATAGACAAGATTGCTGATGCCACGGGTGGTATCTCTAAGATGCTTGCTGTGCATGACAGTCAAATTGGTATCAATGCTGAAGGTATTCAAGAACGAAGAAGACTTGCCGAGAAAGAGAACGAACTAATTCATCGTAGAATTAGTGAGAAAGGCGATGAGGTCTTAGATAGACTAGACAAGATGGATCTTGAAGTCACTAGTGAATTGAAAAGCCTAACAACCCGAGTAGCACTACTAGAAAAGTGGAAGTGGTGGGTTATGGGTGGTTCATGGGCTATCGGCTTCATCATTGCTACTTTATTCCAAGTAGGAAATTTCGCAAAGAATTTTATTTAACCCCTTGACATAATCTCCATATCGTGTATAATGACTATTAACGTCATGATAATAATATGGAGATTCTAAATGAATCATATAGATTTAAAGTATTCTGGTATACTATCTACAAGAGTACAAGGGTTTAAAATAAAATCACATGCACCATATAGAGCTAATTTAAGATGTCCTATATGTGGTGACTCACAGAAATCTAAACATAAAGCACGTGGCTGGATACTAGAGAAAGATAACTCTGGTATATATTACTGTCATAACTGTGGTGCTTCTATGGGGTTACGTAACTTTCTTAAGACTATTGATATGAATCTATACAATGATTATGTAGTTGATATGGCGTTAGACAAAGGTTACAAAAAGAAAGAAGAGCCAAAGCCGCTCGACACTCTAAGACTTAAAAGACCTAACTTCTCTAAAAAGGGTTCACCACTTCTAAAGATTAAGAAGATGAGTCAGCTTCCTGTTGATCATCCAGTGCGTCACTATATAAACCATCGTAAGATACCTACAAATCAACACCATAAAATATACTTTGCAAAACATTTTAATAAGTGGGTAAACTCGTTAGTACCCAATAAGCTTAATGAAAAGTTTGTTGAGCCACGCATAGTCTTGCCTTTCATAGACAAGAAGAACATAGTATTTGGCTTTCAAGGTCGATCATTAAACAATGATGGTATTCGATACATCACTATTATGTTAGATGAAGATATGCCTAAAATTTTTGGTCTAAATACAGTTGATTACTCGAAGCGATACTATGTTGTTGAGGGTCCTATTGATAGCTTGTTCTTAAGTAATGCGGTAGCTATGGCAGGTGCTGATGGTAATGCTAGAGGCTTAGACAACGTAGAGAATGCAATCTTTGTATTTGAT